>ERZ779877.851-NODE-851-length-30292-cov-4.122433_pt1 | contig 30292 bp, 25 predicted proteins | sample MGYA00511556_ERZ779877 | MGnify/ENA primary metagenome ERZ779877 (study PRJEB29588, sample SAMEA2159338) | human gut metagenome | biome: human gut; feature: human-associated habitat; material: faeces | place: Denmark | collected 2008/2010 ...
GGCCCTGGACCCGGCGGACGGGGCGGTGGACCAGGAGGCCATGAAGCCCTACCGGGAGAAGTTCGGCCAGCAGATGGGCAACGACCTGAACACCTCCATGGGCGTGACGGCGCTGTTCGATGTGCTGAAGGCAAAGACCAACGACGCCACCAAGCTGGCCCTGATCGGGGACTTTGACAGCGTGCTGTCCCTGGGCCTGCTGGAGAAGGCGGCGGCCAAGCGGGCGGAACTGGAGCGGAAATACCCCACCAACGGCTCAACCCAGGTTCCGGCAGCGGCAGCGGCAGCAGCGGCAGAGTTGCGGGTAGCCTTGACAGAGCAGACAACCACCTCTTTCGGGGTGACCAGCTCCAAGCCCTCGAAAGAAAGCTCGCCGACCTTGATGCTCTTGCCAAGACCCAGCTTCGTCACGTCGATGTCGAGGTGCTCGGGGATCTGCTGGTACGGAGCCAGGACGTTGATCTTGCGGATGGAGAGGTTCATGCGACCACCAGCGCGAACACCAGCAGCGAGACCCTGAAGCTTCACGGGCACACCCATGACGATAGGCTTCTGGTCGTTGACCTCGTAGAAGTCGATGTGGAGCAGAGCGTCCGTGACCGGGTGGAACTGCAGCTCCTTCATGATGGCCGGATGGCTCTCGCCGTCGATGATGAGGTTGACGACGTAGATGTGCGGCGTATAGACGAGCTTGCGGAGCTCAGACATCGGGGCGACAAAAGACATGGCGACGGGACGGCCGTTCTCGCACTTCTTCTCACCGTAGATGTTGCAGGGCACCAAGCCCTCCTTGCGGTACTGCTTAGAAGCTTTCTTTCCAAGGGCTTCACGCTTCTGACCTGTAATGTTAATCTCTTTCATTGTGTTACTCTAAATTAAGATTGATTTTATGAAATTGCCTTAATTCACCATCACACGAGACGTGCTCAGCAAAAAAGCGGTGCAAAGTTACGGCTTTTACCCGAACAAAACAAGAAATAATTCAAAAAACACAGAAAAAGAATACTATAATTTGCGTGAATCAATTTATTTCCCTACTTTTGCACTATCGGAAACAAAGTTTGCACAAGAAGAAGTAGTATGATCAACAGAAAGCTAATACGAGTCAAGATAGTCCAGTTAACCTATGCCTACTATCAGAACGGCCATCACAACATGGATACGGCCGAGAAAGAACTCTTGTTCAGTCTCTCCAAGGCTTATGACCTATACAATTACCTTCTTGGGTTGATTGTGGCCATCACGCAGGAGGAGCGACGTCGTGTGGATATTGCTACGCGTCGCGCGGAAAGAGAGGGGACGGAGACCCCGTCTCAGCGTTTTGCGTTCAATAAGTTTGCCACACAGCTGGAGGAGAATAAGCAGCTCAACCTCTTTATGGAGGATAAAAAGATGAGCTGGGAGAACGACGTCGAGGCGGTACGTAAACTTTGTGACCAAATAGAGCAGAGTCCCCTCTACCAGGAGTATATGATGAGTGATGCGGAGGATTATGAGACCGACCGTGAGCTCTGGCGTCGTATCTACCGCACGCTGATACAGGGCAATGAGGATCTCGACGCCATTCTGGAGGAGAAGAGTCTCTACTGGAACGATGACAAGGAAATCGTCGATACCTTCGTCCTCAAGACCATCAAAAGATTCGATCCGGCCAACAAAGCTGACCAAGAGTTGCTGCCTGAATATGACGACACAGAGGATTGCGAGTATGCGCTGAAGCTCTTCCGCAGCACCATTCTCAATGCCGACACCTACCAGCGCTATATGAGTGAGACGAGCCGCAACTGGAATTTTTCACGTTTGGCCTATATGGACGTCGTGCTCATGCAGATCGCCATCGCAGAGATGTTGACCTTCCCCAACATCCCCATCAGCGTCACCATCAACGAATACGTTGATCTGGCCAAACTCTATTCCACTCCGAAGAGTGGTGGCTATATCAACGGCATGCTTGATGCCATTGCACGCCACTTGGTTGATACGGGCAGACTTCTCAAGCCGATGCAGCCCCGTCGCTAAGCCAAGGTTTTTCTCCTTATATATATATTATAGGGAGTGAGCAATGGTGGGTGCCATGGCATATAGGCGGCCCCCGTTGGCAAGTCAAGAATAATCATCAATAACAAATAATACGAAAATGACAACATCCATTCTGCTGGCCGCACAAGGTCAGGCTGGGCAAGGAAGTCCGTTGCCCATGATTCTGATGATGGTGGCGGTCTTTGCCATCATGTGGCTCTTCATGATTCGTCCTCAACAGAAGAAACAAAAGCAAATCCGCGAGTTTCAGAACTCGCTTCAGAATGGCGCCTCCGTCGTCACGGGTGGTGGTATCTACGGCACAGTGAAGCACATTGATACGGACACCAACAAGGTGGATGTGGAGATCGCTCGCGGCGTGGTTATCACTGTTGATAAGCACTATGTGTTCCGCGCTGTGGAGGACACCCCGGACGGACAGAAGAAATAAGTCCGGGAGAAGAGAATCGGAACGCTCAACACAGACAACAAAGGACGTCTCGGTATGGAGAATATGTGGCGTGCCCTCGAAAAGGTCAGAAACCTCTTGTTGAGAATACTCAACAAGCAGTTTCTGATTTTTTTGTTCTTCCTTATACTCAGTAGTGTCTTTTGGCTCATTATGACCCTCAACGAGACCTATGAGAAGGAAATGACCATACCGCTTCGGCTGGCTGGCGTACCGCGCAAGGTCGTGATCACCGACGAGCCTGACAGTGTGGTCCGCTTCACCGTGCGCGACAAGGGTTATATGATAGCGGCTTATCTGGCCGATGCGCCCTTCCGCCCATTGTTCTTTGATTTCTCTGCCTACTCCGACGGCAAGGGATCGGGATCCATCTCGGCGGCAGACATTCAGAAGCAGATCTACCAGCAGCTCTCCAAGAGTTCGAAGATTCTTTCCATCAAGAACGACCGCGTTAGGTTCTTCTACAACTATGGCCTCTGCAAGAAGGTGCCTGTAAGACTTTCTGGTACTGTACGGCCAAGGAAGAACTACTACCTCGCTGGCACTCGTTTCTACCCAGACAGTGTGACAGTCTATGCCTCGAAGTCCTTGCTCGACAGTATCCATGCTGTCTATACCCAAAGGATTGACATAGAGAACTTCACGGATCGCAAGGTCGTCAACATAGGGCTGCGCCGCATCACAGGAGCGAAATCGATCCCCGATAAGGTGCGTGCCGAGTTTGTTGCTGACGTTCTCATTGAGGAGAGTGTGCTGGTGCCTATCGATTGTATCAACCTGCCCGATGACAAGGTGCTTCGCACTTTCCCTGGCAGTGTGGAGGTGCGTTTCATCGTGGGGACGAGTATCCTACGAAGGATGCCGAAGACATCTGATGGTAAGGACTTGTCGCCGGCGGGATTCCGCTTGGTGGTCGATTACAATGAGGTGCTGAAGCGCGGGGGAGACAAGTGTCATATTGCGCTCCATGCGCTTCCTGCTGGCGTGCGTTCGGCAAAACCTGCCACGGAGTGGGTGGATTATCTCGTGGAGCAAAGATAGCGAAAGTATGATAGTTGCCATCACAGGAGGAATAGGAGGCGGTAAGTCTTATGTCTGCTGCTTGCTGGGAGAACGGGGCATAAGGGTCTATGACTGCGATACAGCTGCTAAGCGTCTTATGCGTACCTCTCGGACCTTGCAGGAGCAACTCTCGTCGCTCGTTGGTGTAGATCTCTTTCCTGGTGGGCAACTTCAGAAACCTCTACTGAGGCAGTATCTGCTCCAAAGTCGTGCTCATGGGAGGGCCATCGACGATATCGTCCACCCTGCTGTTGCCGAAGACTTTCTGCGATCGGGAGCACAATGGATCGAATCGGCTATCCTCTTTGATAGCGGCTTTGACGAGCGTATCCATCCCGACTTTGTCGTCAGTGTCACCGCGCCTATTGAAACCCGTTTGGAACGAGTGATGACTCGCGACGGTATCGACAGGGAGAAGGCCATGGCGTGGATTTCACGGCAACTGCCACAGGACGTGGTGCGTGCAAAAAGTGATTTCGAGATTGTTAACGACGGGATCATTCCGCTCTCGCCACAGATTGACAGTCTGTTGGAGGCTCTTGGCCAGTCAACTCACGAAACATGAACGTAGTAACGAAACAACAAGATTTAAAACAAGATAATAGAGAAGAAATGAAACAGACCATTCTTTCCATTGCAGGCCGTCCAGGCCTTTACAAGCTCGTCAGCCGTGGCAACAACAGTCTCATTGTGGAGACGCTCGATGAGACGCATACGCGTCGTCCGGCTTTTGCCACTGACCGCGTGACCAGCCTCTCCGACATTGCTATGTACACCGACGAGGAGGACATTCCCCTGGGTACGGTGCTTGCGAGTGTTCGTGACAAGGAGGAGGGAAAGCCTTGCTCGCTCAACTGGCGTAAGGCTTCGGCTAATGAACTCCAGGCATACTTTGGCGAAGTGTTGCCCAACTTCGATCGCGATCGTGTGCACAATAGCGACATCAAGAAGCTACTGCAGTGGTATGACATCCTTGTCAAGGCTGGCATCACCGATTTTGAGCCTGAGACCGAGGAGGCTGAGGGCGAGACGGCAGAGGAAGCTGCCACGGAGGAATAAATTACGCTGTTTGAAATTCCTGACTTAGGATTTCCCCCGTCATCATTTCACAAGGAATGGAGAGGTTGTCTTCATTGCTTGTTGGATCTTCCAAGAAAAACTGATTGATGGGTGTGTAGATAAAACCATAAACGGGATGGCGACCTTTTGGCGTCATCCCGTTTATGGTTTTATCTATGTAAGATAGTTGCGTGTGTCGATGTCAGTTTGTTTTAATCTCTATTTCAGATGTTCGCCAATCACTTGCAGCAGATTCTCGCCACGCAGATCGACAGCAACAATCTTTCCCTCGCGATCCAAAAGGACGTTGGAGGGGATAGAACGCACGCCATAGACTTCGGAGGCAGCGCACTGCCAGCCTTTCAGGTCAGACATCTGCGGCCACTCCATGCCCAGGCTCTTCACGGCTCCTGCCCATGCATCCTGCCTGTTATCGAAGGATACGCCAACGATTTCCAGCCCTTTGTCCTTATACTGCTTGTAGGCTGCCACGACGTGGGGCATCTCCTGGCGGCAAGGACCGCACCAGCTAGCCCAGAAATCTACGAGGACATATTTTCCTTTGCCCACATAATCGCTAAGTTTCACATCTTTGCCGTTGAGGTCTTTCATCGTCAGTTCGTGAAACATCTGTCCTGGGCGCCTTCTCTCCAGACCGGCGAGCAACTTCTTGGGCTGCTCCATCTCTGGCTCGTTGTAGTAGCCTGTTGTAGGGTCGCAGAGTTTCTTCATCTGGTCGTAGTCCAGGTTATACATGAGCTTCTGTATATACTTGGCCGGAGTCTTTGACTGGCGTGTTTCCTCTGGCATGTTGAGCAGCAGGTCGATCTGTACCTTTGACAGGGAGTCGGCGATCTGGCCAAGGGCGACAAGCCGATCAAAGGTCTCGTCGTTTTCCTCACCTTTGAGCAACTGTTCTGCCTCGGACTCCAATGCATTGTACTGTGCGATCGTGTTCTCCATCTTCGTTGCGAAGTCATCGCCACCCTGCGGAGCGGTTTGTTTGGCTTTCTGCTGTCCGCAAGCCATCATCACTTGGCACAAAAGTACCAATGCCATTACGGTCTTTTTCATATTCATGTTTGTTCTTTGTTGTTTATAGTTCAATTTATTACTTTTGCAAAAGTAGGAAAAAACGCCTACATTCAGGCGGGATTCAGGAAAATTAACTACTATAGGGATAAGGTAGGCTTCATCTCAACGATAAAAAAGAATAGAATTCTTTTTGTATTGTCTTCGATTTGCACTACCTTTGCACCCGCAAACAGGGGTACTTGCTCAACCCCCTTTAACAAAACAAGAACATGGACAATAGTAAAAAGCAGGTGAGTGTGCTGTTTATGCTTTTCAGCATTCTCTTTTGTGTTTGCCTGATTGCGGCAAACATCCTAGAAACAAAGCAAATCTCTGTATTGGGAATCAGCCTAACGGGTGGCTTAATCGTCTTCCCCGTGAGCTACATCATCAACGACTGTGTCTGCGAGGTGTGGGGCTACGGCAAGGCACGCCTCCTCATTTGGACAGGTTTTGCGATGAATTTCTTCTTCGTAGCCACGGGTGCGATCTGTGACGCCATTCCTGGTGCACCCTACTGGAACAACGACGCGGGATTCCATGCCATTTTTGGATTGGCACCTCGTATTGCGGCTGCCTCTTTTGTGGCATTCGTTATCGGTAGTTTTGCCAATGCCTATGTGATGAGTCGTATGAAGCTACACGACGGCGCACGCCGCTTTTCCGCTCGTGCCATTCTCTCGACGATTGCCGGAGAGAGCCTCGATTCGCTCATCTTTTTCCCCTTGGCGCTTGGTGGCGTGGTACCGGCCTCGGAACTGCCGAAGTTGATGCTCTGGCAGGTGGTGCTCAAGACGGCCTATGAGGTTGTGGCATTGCCTATTACTATCCGCGTGGTGCGTGCGCTGAAACGCCACGAGGGGGAGGTCTATGACCGTGGTGTAAACTACAACATCTTTAAGATTTTTGAACTTCAGGGCTAACCAGCCCATCGTCGGGCTTCCCGCTAATGGTCTTGTCTGAGCAACAGCCATGTACGGGTAGTCCGACAAATGAACCATTTGACTATCATCACATGATGGAGAACATTAGAAGAGAAGAGGAGGGACTTAGTGCATTGGGGCATAAGACCCAATACAAGATGGACTATGCTCCCGAGGTGCTGGAGACGTTTGAAAACAAGCATCCAGAGAACGACTATTGGGTGCGGTTCAACTGCCCCGAGTTTACCAGTCTTTGTCCTATCACGGGACAGCCCGACTTTGCAGAAATTCGCATTAGTTACATCCCAAGCCAGAGGATGGTGGAGAGCAAGAGCCTGAAACTCTATTTGTTTAGTTTTAGGAATCACGGCGACTTCCACGAGGACTGTGTGAATATCATAATGAAGGATCTCATACGGCTGATGAGTCCTAAGTATATTGAGGTGACTGGACTATTTACGCCCCGTGGCGGTATCAGCATCTGGCCATACGCCAACTACGGAATGCCAGGTACGAAGTATGAGCGTCTGGCCGAGCAACGGCTGATGGCGCACGAATAGTAACCAGGTATGCCTTATTGCGCTGTACTCATGATGAACTCGCTAAATCTCTTGAGCTGTGTGGCGGTGGAGAACTGTTCGTCAAATAGTCGGAGGGAAGCCTCGTTCGTTTTGGCGACCTTCAGTGAGTTGATGAGGGAGATGTAGTCGGACGTGTTGTGGCATTCGCATCCTGCTCCTGGGTAGTTTAGGATAGGAATGCCCTCGAAAGCCTCGGCTGATCCAATGACATATTTGCCATAGCGCAGAGCCTCTACAGTCTTGGTCTTAAGTCCCGACCCCGACAGGATGGGGGCGACAACAGCCGTGGCCTGTAGGTAGTAAGGCGCCAGATCGTCCACTCTTCCAAGGAAGTGAACATTGGGCGTGGCAGTAGTATCTTGAAAGGCCTCTGCGATGTTGCCGACGACAAGCAGGGGAATATGGACCGACGGGGCTATCTCCTTTATATAATAATCCATCGCCTCCTTGTTGGCAAAGAAATTGGTACCAACAAAGAGCAGGTATTGTTCGGGCAATTTCACGGGTTCATGATGCTCTGCTGCATCGTAGGCGTCAAATGAGGTGGGCAGGATGAAGTCTGCCCCTCGGTGGTAGCGCTTCTGCAACTGCCGGTTGTCGCGCTCGTTGAGCGTGATCAGATAGGAGGCGTGGTCGATGCAGCAGCGTTCGTTATGGGCTATGAAACCCACCATCAACTTGTCTTGAGGCTGATGGGTGGTTTTATATTTCTGCTGGTAATAATCTACTTCCACGTTGTGGAAAAAGCAAATGGTCTTGAAGCCGTGGCGCGCAAACTCTCGCAGATAAACGCCATAGTGAGACCCGTCGAAGAAGACGAAGTCGTAGGGTTGTGAGAGATGGTATTTCAATTGTTTGCGCAAGCTCCGACGGTCGCCATAACTCTCGCGGAGCAGGACGTTCTTCAGCCTAACTGCCAGCGACGGAACCCCGATGGTGAGTTCCGCCACTTGCAGGCCGAGGGCTTTGAGGAAGGCAAGGTTGCGCTTGGCAACCGCGCTTCCGCCGTCGTTTCTAGCATTGTAGTCTCGAGAGACAAATAAGACGCGCTTCATGATTCTTTTGCTCTTTAGTCAGCCTTGGATGTGGAGAAAACTGATGCTCTGTGGAAACAGTGTTATTCCCAGACCGTCTCGTGGATGGCATCAAGGAATCCGTGGCCATAGAGTTCGTCGGGCTCTACATAGTTGCCCTCTCCCCACTCGTTCCAGGAGCGAAGGAAGAGGATCTTGTGCTCGGGATTCTTGTTCTTGATGACTTCCAAGGCTTGAAGAATGTGCTTCTTGAAGTTCTCCGGCGTTGCGTTGACGAAGACACCGTCCATATTGCCGGCGCGCGGACTGCGGTCCCACTGTGGCATGATATTGGGATAGACATTTTCCCAACTGTCCTCGGGAGCAAAACAATGTTTCATCACCTCCGGATAGTCGAGACAGAGCGTCTTGAGTTGTGGTATCAGCTTGCGCAGGAAGATCTGCGAGATACGCTTGTACTTTCCTGTATAGATCATCTCGGCACGGGGACGGCCGAAAGAGCAGACTGCGTCGAAGCCAAAACTGAGAAAGTCATTATAAAGCTCTGCACTCGACTCCAGATTGGGCAATACGCGCTTGGTGCTACCGTCGGGCATGCGCTTCACGGTAGAGGTGGAGTGGCCCATGGCAACGAAGTGGACGCCTTTGAGCCCACTCTCCTTCGCCCATTTACGCCACAGGTCCATAAAGAGCGTCACATCCGGGAAATGGTATGGATCCCAGATGAGGAAAATGGGTTTGTCATCGACGGTGATATAGCGATGGTCCTTGAAGGCCTTGAGTGCATACTCGAAGTGCATCCGGTAGTCGGGTTCGCCGAGATACTCCTGTTTGGAGATGATGACCTTAGAGTCTGCCATACCCTTGCCGCGCTGCCACGTCTTGGTTGTCCAATCGTGATTGGCCCAGGCGAGACAGAAGGGGAAATCGGGCTTACCCGAGGCAACGACCTCGTTGAATGGTCTTTCAAGCAGCATCTTTCCATTGCCGCGCCAGTAGTGCCAATAGGCAAAGCCCTCTACGCCCGCTTCACGAGCCAGTTGCGCCTGTTCTTCGCGCACCTCGGGCACACGCAGGTCGTAGAAACCCAAGTCGGTCGGGATGCGTGGCTGGTGGTGTCCCTTGAACAGAGGCTTACCCTTGACGACGTTGTGCCACTCGGTGAAACCCTTTCCCCAAACGTTGTCGTTCTCGGGGATGGGGTGAAACTGCGGTAGGTAAAATGCTATAACTCTTGCTTTCATGAGTTTCTTAATTTATTTTCTTGATGATTTTTGCTGGACAGCCTGCGGCTACGCAGTAGTCAGGCAAGTCGTGAGTCACACAACTGTTGGCTGCAACAACTACGCCGTTGCCTATTTTCACGCCCGGTAGGATGAAAACATTATTGGCCAGCCATACATTATTGCCGATGATGACCTCGCCTTTTGACAGTAATGGGCGGCTGGAGGGTGCGCATTGGAGCGCCTCAATTGTGTCTGTGGCGCCATGAGCATTGTCGGTAATGATAACATTGGTGCCCGTCAGTAGGTTGTCGCCAATCGTTATGCCGCGTGTGGCAGTTAGGTGGGCGTATGCCCCTATGTGGCATCCGTTGCCGATTTTTATCTCTGCCTTTCTGTTGTCTTGTGGAAAGGCCGTCAGGACGGTGTGTTTGTCAATCTCACAGTCATCACCAATGGAAACTAAGTCTAAACGGTTGGTGCGCTCCAGTGGGTATCCGAGAATGGAACACTTGCCCCAACGCTTGAAACGGCGGGCATAATAGCCCGTATAGATGTGTACGCCGAATGCGTTGACAAGTTTGAACAAAACGGGTGGAAAGACGAGGCTGAATCCCCGTCCTATTCCTTCTGCTATAGGTTTAATGACTCCTTTCACGTTCGATTCTCTCGTAAAACTGGATAATGCTGTTAATGTACCGTTGCTGCGTATAGTATTCGGAAACCGTTCTCAATGCCCTCTCACGTACGCCTTGCAGTTCTTGGCTGCTTGCAGAGCAGAGTTTCTCAAGGCATAACACCAATTCGTCCACGTTGTGGAAGCGGAAACCGATTTTCTCTCCCGTCAGCAGAAAGCCGTTGTCGTACTGTTCTTTTGTCCCTGCGGTGTCGCGGCCGATAGTGATGCAGTTACAGAGCATTGCCTCGGGGAGGCATCTGCCGAAGCCTTCGAAGCGGGAGGGCACGATGGTGGAGATGGCGTGGCGCATCAGATGATGAATGTCCTTGCGCGGGCCGAGGAAGGTTACTTTATCTTTAACGCCCTTATCTTCTAAATATTGTGTGACTTTCTGATAATAGATTGCATCAGTCACCTCTCCTGCGATTGCCAATGAACAACATGCAGACCGATTTCTTTCTGTAAATCGAGTGTATGCAATGGCCAGATCCATGAGGCCTTTCGTCTCTTCGATGCGGCCCGCGTAGAGCAGATAGGGAGTTGGGGGAAGTTGTTTGACATCTTGCTCCTTCTCCATGACGATTCCGTTATAGACGACTACAGACTTCGGATTACCCTCTAGGTGGTGGTGTTGCTGGATGGCTTTCGTGATGCAAATGGTGTAGTTCGCAGCCAGTTGCTTGTGGAATGTTTTGGAGGAGGGGAAGTAATGTAGGCCGAAATCTACATCGGCGTACTCGCGTATATGGTAGATATGGGGTATTCCCAACCGTTTAGCTACTCGTTCGCCTACGTCCACGACACTCACGTTGCTATGAATCATCGCTATCTTCTTCGATTTGACCAGATTATAGACGGTGTTGACAGCCTTATGTATGAGGATTCTCCGTGCGACGAGACGTGGAAGAAACAGGATAGCTTCCTTGGCGTTGCGCAAGTCGGGGTAGGTATTGGTGCGGAAGGGAATGGTTATTACCTCTACACCCATCTGCCGGAGCGTAATTGCTACGCCCTCTTTGTCGGGAGCGACTACTATTGGTGTGTGGCCCTGCTCCTGCACTCCTTTGATAAGTGTCAGGAAAGACTTGGATGCCCCGCCTAAGGGGTAGGTGGAGTGGAGGATATAGAGGATGTTCATAGCTATTTTTCCTTTTCTTTCTTCTTTTTCCCTGCGTCATCAGGGAGGGGTGGTGCCTCATGGGCAAGGTCGTAATATGTAAGGTAGTTGCTGTACCATAGCGGATAGCCGCGTACGATGAAGCCCAAGAGTGCAAGGATAAACGCACTCGCCGTTGCTCTGCGGTCTCTGATTTTGCCAAGTGAGGCGATATAGAATATGAGCATCAACACTGTACCGACGATTCCGTTTTCATAAATGAAGACCTTGTAGCCGGAGTTACCAAACTCGGGGTTTTCGCGCTTTTTGCCAAAGATGACGGCAGATGACTCACAGAGTTTCTCGAAGTCGGTGTCGAAGTCCTCCGTCACGCGATTGTTGCCTGCCATCTCGCCGTCTTCCACCTCCAGGCGGATCAGGATGAGGTCGTGGAGTAGATTCTCTCCATTATTATAAAAGAAAGAACCCACGACGATGGTGCTGATAAAAGCAACCATCATGATCAGTTTGCCGATAAACTGTTTGCGCTGAACCCATAACTTCAGGAAGATGACAACCACGTAGATGACGTAGGCTGCAAGGGAGAACGTGAGCAGCAGGGCTACGAGGAGGACTATATTATACCATTTTTTCCACTTACCAAATTGCGTGGAGAGCAACAAGGTTGCAGCTGTTCCAAGGTGGCCTGGTTCAAGGAACACCGAACTAAAGCGAGGGAAAAACGCCCACAGTGTACGATCGTCAATCATAAAGAGTAAATAGTTCGTATATGAATAGAGATCGTCTCCATAGACAGCGTCGACACCTACAAAGGGGAAACCAACGAGGTATAGGAAGAATGCGGGGATCGAAACCAGAAGAAGACCGCCCATAACCTTGCACAGGAAGGTCATAAAAGCTTCCATTTTCTCCGTTTTGAGGCGGAAGATCGAGTAGAAGATGGCCGTGTGGAAGACGTTCACGATGTAGCCGTTGATATTGGTCTCGTTGATGACGAGCATATAGGTGGAAATGGCTACATAGCCCATGACGGGAGCCAGAAAATGGTCGTTGGTGAACCAGTTGTCCTTTGTGGTTTTCGATATCAGCATTGCCGTACCGATGAGCAAGCCCGAGGGCAAGGGGTACAGTGTGCCCAAAGGCCACAAGAACCAAGGGTGCAGGGAGCCAAAGAAAGCCAGAAGTATGCCTGCGTAGAAGCATATCTGGACTAAGTTCTCTTTCTTGATGGTTTGAATGTCAAGTTTCTTAAGTCTCATACTGCGCACTTACCAATGATTCGTTTGAGGATTTGCTCTTTGAAATATCCGCGCTCGTTGCGATCCAAGACCGTGAACCAGCTTACCAAGAAGGAGACGGAAACGGAGAGTACTCCCGTCAGCAGGAAGCGGTACTTGAAATGGAATAGCAATTGGCAGCCGCCGCTCGTGGCACAGGCCAAAAGGGCCAGGGGCAGTAGTGGGACTATCACATGGAGGAAGAAATTCTTCATGCTCATCTGGGTTTTCCAATGTATGTATGGAATACGCGCCAAGGCCACCAGCAGTTCGATAGCGACGAACACGCCCATCGCCTCAGCTATTGTACCTCCGTTTTGGAAAAGGATGTAGCTGATGGGAAGGTAGACCAGTTTCGGCGTGTACATCAGTAGCGTATAGGTTCTTATCTTGCCGATGGCCTGGTTGATGGTGTTGAGGCCCGCTGTCAGTTGGTCGCAGATGAAACTCAGCAGGATGGCGTTGCAGAACAAGGCGCAGTAATCTGGCACCTTTGTGAGCCACACATTGAGAATGGAAGGCATCTCAAACATCAGCGGCACGAGGATGATGATGAGCAGCATGGTGGAGTATTTGCTCTCTTTCTCCGCTAGGGCAAATACCTTTTTGCGATCCTTGTTGCCTTCCGCTTTCATGATCTGAGGATTCATCGCGTTGAGGATCGAGGTGGACAAGAAAGAGATGGCTCCAAATACCTGGTTGGCGATGCCATAGGCTGCGTTGACCGTTGTACTGAAACAGATGTTGAGAATGATGGCCATGCCTTGGTTGCGAGCCGCTACAGCTCCCATGCCGTAGGTGGTCCAGCCTGCGAAGCCCAGCAGTTGACCGATGTATATCCGGCTAATATCCCGTTTGCGAATCAGGAGCGAACACTCCGGAAACTGCCAGTTGGCATAGAGAGCGAATGCCAGCAGGTTGAGGAGTTGGATGCCCGCGAGGATGAAGACGTAGAGCAGCAGCTTGTCGGCCTGGATGTAAAGCAGTAGGTAGGCTAAGGCCAACTTTAGGATCGCATCGACCATCTCGATCAGAGAGATGAAGACGATATTCTCTTTGGCTATGAAGAGTGCTTTGAAAGGAGCGGTGACGACGGTGATAAGGAGTATCGCCACCGTGATGTCATAGACAGACTTCGCCGCATCGAGGCGGTCGGGGTCGATCTTGAGAAAATCATTCATCAACAGTCCTTTGATGGCAAGGAGGGCCAAGCCAATGAGAAGACCGAGGATGATATGGAGGAACAAGCTGTTGGTAAAGAAGCGCTTCACCTGGCTGGTGCGGTGGCGACCATAATAGTAGGAGACATAGCGCTGGGTCGTGATGACCAAGGCGTTGGTGATGAAGCCAAGCATGGCGATGACGCCTCCGACGACGGAGAAGATGCCGTAGTCGGAGACACCGATAGCCTCCAGTACAATACGCATGGAAAATAGTGACAAGATCGTTGTCACTATTGCCTTGATATATTGTACGGATGTGTTGAGGATGATTCGCTTGTTGGCTTCCATTGATGCGCTTACGGTCTTCGTCCTTTATCGCTTGCTTTTGAAGAGCAGGTCCTTGACGCTGAAGAATGCAATAATGAAGAAGGTCAGGAACACACAGAAGGCAACAAAGATCATGCGCTTCGGGCTCGTGGCCTTGATAGGCACGTCGGCACCCTTGACCATGGTGAAGACGGGCGTGTACTGGCGCAGTTTCGCACGTGCTGCTTCCAGCTGCGTGTTCATTGCGGTATAGGTGTTGTATTGCATCTGCATCGTGTTCTCCAGATCCTCGATTTTCGACTTCTCGCTCTCCAGGATCACATCGAGATTCTCGTCTGCCGTCTTGGCATAGAGGCGGCGCGTCTTCTCATATTCCGCGCGGGCGTCGTCGGCGAGTTTCTCGTAGTACTCCACGTCGCGGCGTGCCTTGTTGGTACGATACTTGATGATGAAGTTCTGCAGGCGCTCGCGCACGGAGTCGGCAAGCGTCTGGCAGACCAGCGGGTCCTGTGCCGTGGCGGTGATAGAGATGACGCCCGTTTTTTTGTCCACGCTGATGCCTATGTCGTCGCGCATCTTGTTGACAATGCCGTCGTCTTTTTTGGAGAGGAAGTAGGGGTTGAACTGACTCTTGGAGGTGTTGCCCTTGAATTCGTTGTTGGACTTGGGAAACATCTTCTCGATCTTCTTCATGATCGTGTCGCCCTGTTGCGAGAGCCAGGACTGGTCCTGATGGTAGCGCATGTAGGCGTAGTAGGTCGTATCGACCGATTTGTCCGCCGTTACGACGCGGATGTTGAAGAGGCTTGCCACGAAACCGTTGTCCTCCATCAAGTCAGGATAGAGCGTCGGCGAGATGGCATCCGTACTCTGGACGGCAGACATATCGAAACCGAAGGAGGCTGCGATGGAACTGAGAGCACCACCCGAGCTGACAGGGTTCTCTATCTCTGGCGCCATCGTCGTGCTGGTCGTGTAGGTGCGGGGCACGTCCACGATGATGATGGCAGAGACTACCGCCGCTACGGGCAGCAGGGCCACAAACCACCATTTCTTCTTCCACAGGCGGCGGCCTATCTCCCTCAGGTCGATGGTATCGTCCTCGTCGGTCGTTGCGGTGTCCTTGGTCGTTGTGGAGTCCTTGGTCATGGTGGGGGCGGAAGGAGTGGATGGGCTTTCAGCCTGTGTGTCCACTTGCTCCTCCGTAGAGGTCTCCAAGGTGGATTCCTCTATCGTGTCTTTGGATTCGCTGTCAGAAGAGGCGGTTGCCTTCTTCTGCTCCCGCTTCTTCTGAAACTCTTCCCATTTACGCTTGATATCGAATCTGTTCATGATTTTTCAAAGTGTCCTTGTTGATGGAACTGACGTGTGCGGCTCGCTCCGTGCTATCGTTTACTTCAAGAGGTTGGCGATGGTGGCAATCACGGCGGCGATGGATGCCGCGCTTGAGCCAATGCTCAGCGTCTCAGCCAGCGACATCTTGCTCTGGGCCTTGCTCGGAACGAAGATCTCACATCCTGGCTCCACCTTGGCGTCATGGCCCACACGGGCCACACTACCATTCATATAAAGAATATAGGTCTGGCGCTTTTTTGCGTCGCTCGCAAAGCCACCTGCCTGATCGATGTAGTAGGAGACCTTCTTGCCGGCTACGTAGCCCACGGTGTTGGAGTGGAGCACGGCACCGTTGATTTTCACCGTACCGTTGTACTCGGGGATGACCAGGCGGTCGCCGTCGCGGAGGATGATGTCAGCGTTGCCACCAGGATTGCGCATGGCTTCGTCCAGACGGATACCCACGGGGTAGTAGTCGGGGATGGTGTAGCGTTGCATCTCCACGTCCTTGGTTTGCTTCATCACGGTAGTGGCACCAGCTGCGTTAGAACTTCTGGTGGCTATCTCCAGGAGATTCTTCTGCTGCTGCTCACGCGCCATGCGTTGAATCTCCTGCATACGGATGCGCTCCGTCTCGTTGGTCTTTCTCTCCAGGTGTGCACCCGCGACGTAGGCCATATTGGTCGGGCCTCCACAACGGCGCATGATGTCGGAGAGGCGGGCGTTGCGGGTCTTGAGCGTATAGGTTCCGGCAAACAGTACCTGACCGCTCACCTCCACGTTCTGCTGCTCGTTGTAGCCAGGGCTGCGGTGGACGAACACCTGGTCTAATGGCTGGAGCACGAAGCCCGGTTCGCCGTCGATGACAAAGCCATCCTTCAGGGCGAAGGTGTAGGTCTGGGCGAGGACGGAGTCCGTCTCCAGGGCGCGGGGATTGATGATTCTGCGGCTCACGTCCACACGTACGGTCGAGGCCTTCATTGTCAGTCCCCCTGCCTGAAGGATGAAGTCCTCCAGCGTCTCGTTGTCTGCATATTGATATATACCGGGGTATTGCACCTCTCCGTCTATGGTCAGCGTCCGTTCCTCTTGCATGTCCGTACGTGTTGGTATGAAGAGAATGTCGCCATTCTGCAGCGGGATGTCGGCTGCACGACCCGTCAGAATGCCCTCCACATCGACAGAGACGACTTCCAGGGTGCGGTCGGCCTTGAGACGGTGCATGACGGCTCGGGCGGTAAATGCCTCCTCGGTCACGCCTTCGGCAGCTTGTAGCAACGACTTAACGGTATTGATGTCGCCGCCCACCTCGTACTGACCGGGGCGGAACACGGCGCCTCGCACCTCCACCATATTGTCGTAGCGGGCGATGACGGAATCGACATCCACGGAGTCGGCATCCGACATGCCGAAGCTGGAGGTGTCAAACTCGTTGACGTTGTAGATGGACCATTCGCGTCCCGTCTTGCGGAAGACGCGCACGGACTTCGTATAGGCGTCGCCAGAGAAACCGCCTGCGTAGCGGATGAGGGAGGCGAGGCTCTCGTTGCGTTTCATCTCGTAGTACATCGGACGCTTCACCTTGCCCGTGATGTTGACAAGGCAGTCGTAGGCTCCGACCACGATCACATCGTTGTCGGCCAGGTGGACGTTGCCGCGCTGCTGACCGTTGAGGATGTAGTCATAGACGTCGATGACGGAGATAAGCTTGTTGTTGCGATAGACCTTGATATTGCGGAGCGTACCCAGGTCGCTGATGCCACCAGCCAGGTAGAGGGCGTTGAATACGGTGGTAAAGGAAGAGACGGTATAGGTGCCCGGCGTGTTGACCTCACCCATCACATTGACCAAGATGGTGTGGGTCTGGCCCACTGAGAGGCGGATGCTCGAACTGCTGTAGCGACGGCCCAACTGCTGCTTGACGCGGGCGTTGGCCTGGGCCACGGTCAGGCCGCTCACCTGAACGGGGCCGAAGCCCTCGATGGTGAGGACACCGTCCGGGGCTACGGTGGCCTGGATGGACTTCTGCGAGGCGCCATAGATGTCGATGAAGACGTTGTCGCCAGGGCCGAGGCGGTAGTTCTTGGGCAGGGCCATGTTGACATTGGGCTCGAAAGAGAGGTTCTCGTTGCTGAAGATGTCGCGGCCGAAGACCTGCTTCTTCTTGCGTTTCAGGGCCTCGACCAGCTCCTCGTACATCTGGGCCGTGTCGCCCGGCAGGATGCCGTTGAGCTCCTGTTGCATCAGGATAAACTCGGGATCGGTCTCGTCATATTTCTTGTTGGCGGTCTTCTGGTCGCGCAGGTCCTTCAATCGCTGGGTGGAATACTGGTTCGACTCCATCTGTGCCTGGTTGTAGTCCTGCATCGTCTGCTCAGCCACCTGCTGGCGCGAGAGTTTGTCCTTGCCCGGCGTGACCTGGCCGTTGTTCGTACGGCTGCGGTCGTCGCCTTGCTCCACGCCGTCTGCAGCACCCATGCTGGTGTTCTTCTTCATGCGCTGATACTGGTCGCGGACGCGCCGTATCTGTGATATTTGCACACCATTTTGCATGAGTTTGGTGACAATCTGTGCCTGGGAAGTGCCTTTCTGATATTCCTTGGCAATATATTCCATCACTTGCGAGTCGGACATACTCGACTGCGCATAAACTCCTGCCGCACAGAATGTCAGCATCAGGAGAAGCAAAACTTTCTTAAGATTACCGCGAACAAAATCCGTTGTCATCACGTAGTTGTTATTTTTTCTTTATAGATAATAACTCTTATTTTTCTAATTTGTTGCAAAGATAGCTACTTTTTTTCTTTCTGAGAAACTTTTCCCGCAGTTTTTGCCTTGCTTGTCGTTGTCCTCTGCCTTTCCCCTGCTATCTCCTGCTTTCCCCTGTTTACCCCTGCTTCCCCCCTGTTTACTTTCGGGATGCCTTCGGGAACCGTTCGGGATGCGGCAGAGAGGGGCAGGGCTGTCGGTAGCTTAGTACCACTGGATGGCGTTGCTTACGCCCGAGCGTTTGTCATACTTGAGTGCGTCGGTCAGCGTGGCCGCGTTGCAACGGAACGTGAAGTTGTATGACGTGTAGGGCGAGAGGACGACCGAGGCGCTCATGTTGAAGCAATGGAGGTCGCGCGAGAGGCTTGCCGTGGTCATGCTCATCTTGTGATTGTCGAAGTCGTAGCCCGACGAGAAGTTGATGTTCCACCCGTCGGAGATGCGGATGTTTCCGCTGAGGTTGAGCGTCTGCGAGAACTTGTAGGGGTAGCGCATCCGGTTGTAGTTGAACTTGCCTTCTGTGTTCTCGCGCATGGTGATGCCATAGCCGATGGTGAGCGACCAAGGCATGTTGAAGCGCATGTAGCCGTCGGCGTCGGTTTCGGCCACGCCGCTTCCGCGCTTCTTTGCGCCGTGCTTGCCGCGCTCCATGTCGTCATCGACGTTCGACTCGATGTCGGTGTCCAGTCCCTCGTCGTCCTTGTCTTCCTCCTTACTGTCTTTGCTGCTGCCGCCTCCGAACCACTTCTTGAGTTTCTCGGGATTGATCGTGAACGAGAAGTTCTGGCTCATACCTTGGAAGCGGGGCAGACGGCCGTAGCCCCACTCGGTATGGTTGCCGACGTAGGGTTTGCCGTGTTCGTCCAGCTCGTAGGCGTAGGTGGCAAACTGGGCGTTGACGGAGAAGGTGTAGTTCTTCCACCACTTCAGGCGCAGCCTCATGCCCAGATCGCTCCAGCGATGATAGTCGGTGGCCGCATTGTAGCTCATGTTGAAGCCCAGTTCGTCGATGATGCTGATCTTGCGGTAGCCTGTGGAGTCTTTGTCGCTCTTGATCTTCATCTCGATGTTGTTGCTCACGTCCCAGGCGATCATCTCCGTCTTGTTGCGTCCAGGGACGCTGTAGAGTTCGTTCTGGTAGGGGGAGTACTCCACGAGATGTACCTCGCCGTTGGCGTCGGTGTATTGGTAACTATCGTAGTAGCCGTAGCGGCGCGCGCCAAAGTTAGGCGCATAGGAGAGCGTCACCTGCGGCGTGATGACATGGCGGATGGCCTGAATCTTGTCGCCGAAGATCTTCTTGCTCGGTGTCCAGAATCCATATATCTTCGAACTGGCTGCCAGCGACAGGCTCCAGTTATAGACGTTGTAGAAGCCGTGGATGGTATCGGTGCGCTCCTTGGAGGCCGCGTCGTCCCAGGACCGGTTGATCTTCTTGGTGTACATGCGGTCGGTGAAGCTCAGCGAGGGCGTGATGTTGATGACGTCGAAGAGCGTGAAGTTGGCCTGCACGGGGATGGTGTGCTGCAGTCCGTTGCGCCAGTCGTCGATGAGGTTGGAGTGGAGCAGCTGGTCCTCCTTCGTGGTGATGCTGTTGCTCATCTGGCCCGTGTAGCTGACGGAGATCTTCTCGTACCAGCGTTCCTTGCCAGCTCTGTTCTTGCGGCGGAAGGGGTAGAATCGGGCGATGCTCACATTGAGGTCTGGCAGGGTGAGCGAGATGACGCTGTCGAGCATGTTCTGCGAGAGGTTGGCCGTGGTGCTGAGCGACATGCCGATGGAGGAGAAGCCCGTGCTGTAGCTGACGGAAGAGGTGCGGGTCGACTGGGTCAGCGTCTGCGGGTTGTACATCGAGTTGAGGTTGTTGCGCTCATAACTCGATGTGGCGAAGTTGACGCTCGCCGAGAGTTGGCTGAAGGGACTGGCCTTCGGGTCCTGGCGATGGTTCCATTGGATCTTGAAGCTCTCCTGCTTGGTGTAGTCGGGCATTCCCTTGTCGCCTGTCTTCGTGTTCTGATAACTGAAGTAGAACGATCCGTTGTGACGGTATCTCCTGCGGTAGTTGCTGGCCGCGCTCAGGCCCCAGCTGCCCTCCGTGTAGATCTCGCCGAGCAACTTCAGGTCCCACTTGTCGCTGATGGCGAAGTAGTAGCCTCCGTCGCGGAGGTAGAAGCCGCGGTCATTCTCCTCGCCATAGGAGGGCATGATGAAGCCCGAACTGTATTTCTTGGAGAACGGGAAGAAGCCGTAGGGGATGGCGAGGGGCAGGGGCACGTCGGCCACGACCAAATAGGCGGGACCGAAGACCACGTCCTTGCCCGGACGTACCTTGGCACGAGAGAGGGCGATGTAGAAGTCGGGGTGTGGATCGTCGCACGTCGTGTAGCGTCCGTGCTTGAGATAGACGGTGCCCGTGGAGTCGCGCTTGCCGATCTCACCTCGCATAAAGCCGTCATCCTGAGCGGTATAGACGCCACGAATGAGACCCTTCTGCGTCTTGAAGTTGTAGGCCATCGTGTCGCTCTCATACTCCGTGTTGCCCAGAGAGAAGACGGGGCTTCCCTTGATGCCGTTCTCCGCCGTGCTGTCCTTGGTGCCCGTGGCGCGCACCAAGGAACTGTCGAGGTGCATATAGACCTTGTCGGAGGTGAGCTTCATGTTCTGATAATCGACCTTCGAATCACCGAAGAGGCGTGCGGAACCGCCAATGGCGTCATAGACAATGGAGTCTTCGGCGGAGAACTTCACGGGGGCGTCAATGCCCTTGCGACTGGCCTTCATGATGCTGTCGGCACGGAGCGAATCGTCGATATGCTGGTTGAAGGCCCGGATGGCTCTTTCGAGACTGTCCAGGACCAGCGTGTCTGTAGGAAGGGTGAGGGAGTCGGTTGCGGCGTTGGCCCCTGACTGTCCATCGGCTATACCCTCCACGGGTAGCGCGTTGTGGAGGGTAGTGTCCTGGCCTGATCCTGCGGAGAGCGAATAACTCGCCCCCAAGGTGAGAGGCATGACCCATTGGGCTGCCGCCAATGCGACTGCCGCCATCAAGAGGATGATAACCGTATTCTTTCTCATGAGCTTTGAAGGTGCAAAATTACGGAATAAATGCCTAACAGCACTATGTTTTGTCGTTTTTAACCATTTATTATAGGAGAAGAGGGACGGAAACAGAGGGGAGGAAAGCCCAGGAAAGTCATTCTTCTGCTCGTGTGGACTCGTCGGGTATTTGTCACAAAAGGTGGCAAGTGTGGTAAAAGATAATAAAATGCAAATGTTTCTCAAAATTTTCTCTCCCTTTGTGCCTATTCTCGATTCTTTTTTGTACATTTGCATCGTTAACAGACATTTGATATGTCATTTTTATAACCTAAATCCATAAGCATAATGGAAATACCTTTCGCAGAATCATGGAAGATCAAGATGGTTGAACCCATCCGTAAGAGTACGCGCGCAGAGCGTGAGGAGTGGCTGAAGGCCGCCAATTATAATGTGTTCCAGCTGAGGGCCGAGCAGGTCTATATCGACTGCCTTACCGATAGTGGTACGGGATCGATGAGCGACCGCCAGTGGTCCGCTATGATGCTGGGCGACGAGAGCTACGCAGGTGCGACGAGCTTCTATAAGTTTGAGGAGACGGTCCGCAGGATCCTCGGCCTCCACTATGTCATCCCGACCCACCAGGGACGTGCCGCCGAGAACGTGCTCTTCTCCTTCCTTGTCAAGGAAGGCAACGTCATTCCGGGCAACGCCCACTTCGACACGACCAAGGGTCATATCGAGGCCCGCAAGGCTTTTGCTATCGACGTGACGACCGACGATGCCAAGGATGCCCAGCTCGAAGTTCCCTTCAAGGGTAACGTCTCTCTGGAGAAACTGGAGAAGGTGCTGAAGGAGAATCCGGGCAACGTGCCTTTCATGGTCTTGACCGTCACCAACAATACCGTCGGTGGTCAGCCCGTGAGCATGGAGAATATCAAGGCTACCTGCGCCCTCTGCCATCGTTATGGCGTGCCTGTCGTCATGGACTCTGCCCGCTTTGCCGAGAACGCCTATTTCATCAAGACCCGCGAGCCGGGCTACGCCGACAAGACCATCAAGGAGATAGTCCTGGAGATGTATGCTGACGCCGATGCTGCCACCATGTCCTGCAAGAAGGACGCCATCGTCAATATGGGTGGATTTATCGCCACGAGAAAAGAAGACTGGTACGAGGGAGCAAAGAGCTTCTGCATTCCTTATGAGGGCTACTTGACCTATGGTGGCCTCAACGGTCGCGACCTCAATGCCGTAGCCGTCGGTCTTGACGAGAATACGGAGTTTGACATGCTGGAGACCCGCATCCACCAGGTGCAGTATCTGGCCAAGAAACTTGACGAGTATGGCATCCCCTACCAGCGTCCCGTGGGTGGTCATGGTGTGTTCATCGACGCTGACAAGGTGCTCACGCACGTGCCCAAGGAGGAGTTCCCGGCACAGACCCTGACCTGTGAGCTCTACTTGGAGGCTGGCATCCGTGGTTGCGAGATTGGCTATATGCTGGCCGACCGTGACCCCGTGACGCATGAGAACCGCTTCGGAGGGCTCGATCTGTTGCGTCTTGCCATCCCTCGACGCGTCTATACCGACAACCACATGGATGTCATCGCCGCTGCGCTCAAGAATGTCTATGACCGCCGCGAGCAGGTGACCCGTGGTGTTGCCATCGAATGGGAGGCTCCGCTGATGCGCCACTTCACGGTTAAACTGAGAAGACTGTAGTCTCTCTCTTCCTCCCGTGCCTAAGCTCCTTGGGATAGGCTGTCTTGTGTACCTAAGTTGGGTCAAGGCTTGTACGTAAGTTAAGGCCAGCTTGATACATAAGTAATGCCGAGCCTTGTATATAAGTAGGCTTGTCCCTTTATAATATATAAGGAGAAAGGCAGGATGAGGCTGATTATACCATTCATCCGGACTGTTGTCTGGGGCGAAGAATCGCCTAAGACAATAGTCCGGATGTTTTTTCTCCTCTCCATGGTGTTCTGGCTTGTCTTGCAATAGACAAGGTGTCATATAGTATTGGACAAATTGTCATGTTTACGGTCATGGCACGTTGCTTGCCTTTATAGAAGTGTAACAAAGATAATAATATAGCATTAGTGAACAAAATGGATTGGTTTTCCACATAAGAGTTAGTTGATTGACAAAGTGTTGTTAGATTATTTGGAAGTGAATACTTGCTGAACCATCCCGATGGTTCAGGTTTCATAGACTTTCCCGGTGGCTTGAGACAAGTCGCCGGGTTTTTTTGTCCTTTCCAGCGCTTCTACTTGCCTTCGAACCACAGTCTTGGGGCCATTACCATAAAAAATATAGGAGAAGACCAAAAAAAACGCCAGATTTTGCCCGTCGTATTATTTTTTTTTCTACTTTTGCAGTGATTAAAATACAACTTAAAATACAAATCTTAAAATTCAAATCTTAAAGGACAAAACGACTATGGTATTAAATTACATTTGGATAGCCTTTTTCGTCATTGCCTTCCTCTTTGGGCTGGTGGAATTGTGCTTCATGGGCAACACGGAGGTATTCACCAACATGGTACAGGCCACCTTCGACTCTTCCAAGACCGCTTTTGAGACCTCTTTGGGCCTCACGGGCGTATTGACCTTATGGCTTGGCATCATGAAGATAGGCGAGCGAGCCGGAGCGGTCAATGTGCTGGCGCGTGTTCTCAGTCCTGTCTTCACCAAACTCTTCCCTGATATTCCGAAGAACCATCCTGTCATGGGCTCTATCTTCATGAACATCGCGTCCAATATGCTGGGCCTTGACAATGCTGCTACCCCCACAGGACTGAAAGCCATGCAGCAGATGCAGGAACTGAACACGCGGAAAGACACGGCCACCAACCCGATGATCATGTTTCTCGTGCTCAATACGAGTGGTCTGACCATCATCCCTACTACGATTCTGGCCTTCCGTGCGGCCAAGGGGGCAGCCATGCCGACTGACGTTTTCATTCCTATCCTCATCGCCACGACAGTAGCAACACTTGCCGGTATCATCATTACCGCTCTTTGGCAGAAGATCAATCTTTTTCAGCCTTTGCTTCTCCTGACTTTAGGCGGACTCATCGCTTCTGTGGGAGTCATCGTCTGGGGTTTTGGGCAGATGGACAAGGATACGATGGCGCTCGTGACGAATGTGACGGCCAACGTGATCTTGCTTGGTATAATCGTCACCTTCATAGCCATGGGAGCATTCAAAAAGATCAATGTCTATGATGCTTTCATCGAGGGCGCCAAGGACGGATTTCATACTGCAGTCCGCATCATCCCCTATCTGGTGGCGATCCTTGTGGCCGTGGCCGTGTTTCGTGCCTCTGGAGCGATGGATATGCTCGTGGAGGGCATTGCCTGGTGTGTCAGAGCCTGCGGTCTGGACGACCAATTTGTCGGTGCGCTCCCCACAGCCTTCATGAAGCCGCTTAGCGGAAGTGGCGCGCGAGGCTTGATGCTAGAGGCCATGGACAACTATGGAGCCGACTCCTTTATCGGTCGACTGAGTTGTATCTTCCAGGGATCGACCGACACGACGTTCTATGTGTTGGCGGTCTATTTCGGAAGTATCAGCGTCAAGAATACGCGCCATGCCGTCAGTTGCGGCTTGTTGGCTGATTTGGCAGGTGTGATTGCTGCCATCGCCATTGCTTACGTCTTCTTCGGATAAGACGGCGTCCAATCATCGTCATTCAACAAGCGCGTAGGTCGTTCGGGTCGTTTGCCCTGCGACCTACGCGTTTGCCTTTTTCCCTTATATGAAATGAGAGGTATTTGTTTGGAGAAGCGAGAGATAGCTTGAGGAATACGCCTTCAGCGTTCATCTATGCAAAGTGAAACTCCGCATGGGTCTCATCATTTCCTTTTTCAATCCACCCATCTGTTTTTTTTCTTGATGTTCTGTAGTTTTTTACCATTTTGTGCGTTTATATAGTGTAAGCGTTTTTTAAACAGACACAATGGACAAGCAGAAAGAAAACTTTGGGAGTTTGCTTAAGGTGGCTGGTCACATTGTCGAGTACAAGCGGTTGGGTAATAATTGGCTTAAGTTCTCCATCCCGTTTCTCATCGTCTGGGTCATTGGCTTCTTCTACTATTGTGGGCAAGGGATGGAGGAAAACATGGCCAACGGCATGCTATGGGGAGGCGTAGTTGGCGGTTTGACCGGTCTTGCTTGCGGCATCTACTTCCTGATGCAGTCACGCAGACGCCTCAACGGGGTTCTTCGACAGATAGAGGATCTGAAGACGGGTGAGCAATAACATGTTTTCCCATTTTCAGCTATGAATTTGAATGATCTGTTGTTATGTCAATAGAGGTGTGTACTTGAGATATTAGCTACCATAGTTTAAATGAAAATAGTTGAGGGTGCGACCAAGAATCTTGGCGCACCCTCAACCTGTAGGATCGGTTTGGACCTCCATACTTGTAGCGTAGCGAGAGGTCAGCAGTCTGATTCTAAACGCATTTACGGCATGACCGTCATTTTAGCGGTGGTTGATTCTCGAATTGCCCAATTCCATCAGCAGCTCCGTTCGCATCTCGTCCAGTTTGCCCTGTCTGATCAGCTTGCGGTTGTACTTCCACCAGTTGAGTAGCGAACGATGTTCGACTTTCTTCTTGTCTGGCAGCTGTCGATGCTCAGCGATGTACTCCTTCAACAACTCGTAGTTCTCCGCCCATTTCTTCTCGTTCTTTGTCATAAGATGGTAGTGTCTTTTAGTTTTTAACTATGCCTTTCGTTGTAATGGCTTCTTTTCTGTCTTTTTTCGGATGGGCACAAAGTTACGATTTTTTCTTTGAAACTCCGCCCATTAGGGGAAGAAAAAACTGGTGAGTTGCCGTTTTTTTCAGAAAAATTACGCTAAAAACTGCCGAATAGCTTAAAATGAGCTATTTATGAGTCTTTCACCTCAATAGAGGTAATGATTTGGCAACAGTCCTAAATTCTGCTATCTGCATACGTTTGCTGCCTAACAACTCTTTTCGGCTGCAAAAATACAAAAAAATAATGAATCTAAGATCTTTAATTCCCAAAAAAACATCAAACCGAAAGACATGTTACAAAAAGTACAGTTTCCTTACAAAATAGCAGCATAATGTTTAATCAGATTTAATTTTACCGTCAATAAGTTTAATTCAGTTTAAAAATAACCATCAAAAAGTTCTATCAATCATTTTTTTGTACTTTTGCAATCGAAAACAAAGAGGTTTATACCTCCGCAACATGTATAACATTTAAAAAGGAGAAAACATGAAAAAGATTTTGTTTTCTATGGCTTTGGCATTAGGTGCTATATGCATGCCAAGTCAAGCAAGTGCGGCTGAAGTATCTTCACCAGTAGTAAACAACATTAAGGCAACAACAACGTTCCAAGCAACTCCATCAAATGGTCCTGTCGTTATTATTACCAAAGATGGAACAGTCATTATTGTTCTCTAATGTCGTAGTCTATTGCTAATCAACAACGACTGCATATTACATGAGTAGGCACTCTTTTTAATTGGAGTGCCTACTCTTTAATATTTTCTTTCTATTCTGTACAAATATGAAAAGGGTTATATTATTCACGCTTTCGTGCTTAGTCTCTTGTCTATTAGTCTCTGCACAAAAGATAGGATTATCCATACATTATAATATGGTGATGCAAATTCCGAAGGAGGTCTATAGTATGAGTGATTTAAGTAAAAGACAAATGATTATAAATCAATTGTCCAATCAGCATAAAACTTATACTTTATTTACTAATGGCAACGAATGTGCATTTTCAACCACAGGCATAGATAACAATGTTATCAAACTTGAAGGAAGTGGCTCATACTATACAAATACAACAGATAATAAGGAAATAAGTATAAAAAGCATTGTAGATAAGACGTTTGTCGTTTTTTCTGATTCATTAAAAAATGAATGGGATTTGTATTTTGATGAGACTATAGAAGTTTTAGGAAAGAAATGTACAAAGGCCGTATATAAGAAAAATCGTTCTGTAGTAGCATGGTTCTGTCAAGAAATACCATCCCCCGTAGGACCTTGTGGATATATAGGGCTGCCAGGGGCAATACTCCGCTTGACGACATCAAGCGAAATTTATGAGGCAGAAAGTATTTTGCCTATAAAAGGGCAAGTCAAGATAGAGTTACCAAGAGGAAAAATAATGCAAAAACCTGCTTTTGAAAAGTTACAGAAGAAAAAGATTGAAGAGTTGAAGGAAAGCGGCAATGACAATGTCATAGTTTTATAGGATAAAACATAAGGATGTATGGGACGTTTAAGAAGTTTACTGTTATGTATGCTAATCTGCATATGTAGATTTTCTATAGCACAGAATATATCGGGTATGGTTGTTGATGCACAAAATACAGCCATACCCTTTTGTACTGTTACATGTTCACAAGATAGTGCGGCACATTCCATCGTTTCGTATGCAATATCAAAAGACGATGGTTCGTTCACTATCCAATCCAACAAGGCTTTGTCCTCATTTTGGTTGACAGCAAGATGTGTCGGATATACTACACTGAGAGTACATTATAAAGAAGTGCCGGCAACCCCATTACACTTAATGATGAAAGACGACAGCTACACATTGTCTGAGGTAACAATAAAAGGTAGAAACTTAGGGGCGAAAATCAAGAATGACACAATTGAATTTAGTCCAGATGTGTTTAAAAACGGAAGTGAACAGAACATGAGCGATGTCATTAAAAAGTTGCCAGGAATGACTGTTGATGAGTCGGGAAATGTTTCCTACCAAGGGAAAAAAATAGATAAGTTCTTGGTCAATGGCGAAGATGTGCTTTCTACAGGAGGACATGCACTAAAAACTTTGTCTGCAGACTTTGCTTCTGGTGTGGAGCTACTGAACAATTACAATGACGGAAATGTAGGAAACTCTTTCAATTCAAAAGAGACAACTGCACTGAACCTTATTAATAAAGACTTACACAACAAATGGGCAGGAAACTTTACAGAAGGGGGTGGTGTTAAGAACAAGTTTGACAGCAAGAACTCAGCTTTAAAGATGGGCAATAAAGTATCTGCATCCATTATAGCAAATGCGAACAACACCAATGAGGCTGTATTCTCTATAATGGACTATCTCAATGCCAATGGCGGTCTTACAGGAGTCAAAACAACCAATGGATTTGCGCAATTGAGCCTTTCCAGTGCAGAAAGAAATGTCTTGATGCCAAGTAATGACGAATACAAAAGGACTTCAGGTATTGGCAATGTCAATTTAACATTGAAACCGTCTTCACACTACAAGGCCACAATAGGTGTAATCCACAATGAAATGGATGCAAAGTCTGCATTGTCAACGGAACAACATATAAAGATGGCGCAGGAAAACATACGTAAGTCAACAGAAGAGAATGGCAAGAAAAGAGGCAGCTTCAGTTCATTTAACCTCAGCCAAAAATGGGATGTCAATCAATACACAAGCTTGCGTTTCCAAACGAAGTTGGCATATAGCGATATGAGAAACAGTATGTCTATCATGGATTATTACAACAATAATTCCGATAGAAATACAGACAATGACAAAAACAAAGGATTTAATGCTTTACAGCAGGTCAGCTTAAATTCGTTGATAGGCAAAGGCTTGCTTTATGGAAGTGTAGATTTCGCTTTTTCTAAGTCAGACAGAAACTTGGACATTCTTTCCTCTTACGAATTGCCTATCGAATATACACAGGCTGATGGTTCTTACTATATAGATAGAGGTTTGAAGAAGCTGAATGTGGCAGGTGCTGTAGGATATGTATTTCCTATTTCCCATAAAATCAACTTGAAATGGGAGTTGTCCACTCAGAACTACGATTCATGGATAGACCAAAATGTAGATAACGAACATTTGAACAGTCACAATTTCGGGATTTATGGGGGGCTCATGAAGAACAAAGGTCTCTTTAGGTTTGATGCAGGCGTTAGATTTTCTGATTATGGGAATAATACAAACATTAATGGACTAGCGACAAAGTCTGTAATCAAGTGGGAGCCATCCTTTGCAACAGAATTACGTTTCAGTCAGCAACACTCAGTTGCATTTGGACTGAGTTACAAATATGTGCCAACCGATATTGAAGCACTTTCGAGACTTTCTGTCATCAATAGCTACGATGAGGTCACAGATGCTTCCTCATATTCAAGGTTGGGCAACAACGCCCTGAACATGAATATTGCTTATAAGTTGTATAGTTTGTATAGCAGAACAATTATATTTATGTATTTGACTTATGAGAAGGCTGATAACACCGAAATGCTGAACTATCAGAATGACGGTTTATTACACAGCCAAAATTATATGGATGGAGGAAAAAAGGAAACCGTAAATGCAACTTTATATGCCAACAAAGGATTGGGCAACTTGCCTATTGATGCCAAACTGACCACAACATTTTTATGGAATCGAAACGAAATTGCATACAATTTCATTCCGTGTAAAATGTTGATAGGGAACTTAAAGACAGACTTAGGTTTCGTCTCACGCTTTAAGATTCCTTTCAATGTTGAGGTTGATGGCTTGTACAACAAGTTGACAAACAAAGTCACCGACTTAAACATTGATTCTAGTGACAAGGAATTTGGTGGAACTGCAAAGCTCATATTTGCGAAGAACAAGTTCGCCAGTTTTGTTACCGGCAAGTGGAACAAGATAGAGAATACAAGCGGAAGTAAGATATTGCGAGATATTGATTTTTCCATTTCCTATAAAATCAAGAAATTCACATGCAAACTTTCTGGCACGAATATCTTTCACCTTAACGGAATCAATTGGTTAAAACAAAATGTTACACCAACTTACACATCCTATGTTAGATACAAACAACATTCTGGAAATGTTATGCTATCTCTAACATATCAATTGTAAAAGCAACAACAAAGAGGCGGTTTACCCAAAAAAGTAAGCTGCCTTCTTTGTTCTTGCAAAAAGTATATTAAAGTTTGAAACGACGCTGTGTTTTTAACCTTATATTATTCCACTGTTCCTTAAACCATTCAACCATAGTTTGTCTATTTATATACAAAAATAGTTGGTTCGGCTTGGTAGAATCAGAGAATACCTTAATTTCTGCATTCACTACATTGAACTTTCTTCTGTGCTCCTCGGAATAGAGTGAACCGCTAAAGTTGAGTG
>ERZ779877.854-NODE-854-length-30233-cov-5.264298_pt1 | contig 30233 bp, 24 predicted proteins | sample MGYA00511556_ERZ779877 | MGnify/ENA primary metagenome ERZ779877 (study PRJEB29588, sample SAMEA2159338) | human gut metagenome | biome: human gut; feature: human-associated habitat; material: faeces | place: Denmark | collected 2008/2010 ...
CACTGCCGGGCGGCGTGCTCGCCATCGCGACGGGCGTGCTTGCGATCTTCTTCACCTCCGCGTCGTACCCCGAGCTCTGCGCGGCACTCGAACACGCCGTGCCGGAAGAAGCGATGGCAAAGCTGCGGCTCTTTCGCGGCGGCGTAATGCGCTCGCTTGCGCGGTGGCTGCGCGCGCAGGCAACGCTGTCGCTCATCACGTTTTCAGAGCTTCTTATCGGCTTTCTCCTCATGCGCCAGAGCTATTCCCTGCTGCTCGCCTTTCTCATCACACTGCTCGACGCGCTGCCGGTCTTCGGCACGGGCACGGCGCTCGTGCCGTGGGCGGTCTTCACGCTGCTGTTCGGCTTCCCGCCCAAGGCCATCGTGCTCCTCGCGCTCTACCTCTGCACGCTCATCACGCGCAACACGCTCGAGCCCAAGCTTCTCTCCGCGCAGGCTGGGCTGCCGCCGGTCGCGTCGCTTTTTGCGATGTACCTCGGCTACTGCACATTCGGCGTGGCAGGGATGGTGCTCTTCCCCTTCCTCCTGCTGCTGTTCGCGCAGATTCGAAACGCAAAAGCGGAAGCTGCCGCATAAAAAAGAGAACGGTGAAAACCGTTCTCTTTTTTATTGTTTTTTACCGGCCTGTGCCGCCGTTGTTGAGCAACCAGTTGAGGAACTGGCCGTTGTCTCCGACATCGCCGGATGCGCTGTCTCCCGCCGTGCCGGTGTTGTCAGACGGCGCCTGTGTGCCGCTATCGCCGCCAGTGATGGCATCGCCGCCCGGTGCCGTGCCGCTGCCGTCATCCGGTGCATCCGGGTCTGGCGTGGGCTCCAGCGGCGTTGTGTGCGTCGTGCACACGCCGCTGTACATCAGATCGCTGTATAGCTGCACTGTGCCACTGTTCGTGCGCACCGGTTCGCCTGCAGGGATCGATGAAATGAGCCCTTCTTCGAGCTGTGCCTGATACGTTGCCTGAAGCGCGGCGCTCAGCGGCGTCGTGAGAAGCTCGCGCTTGTAGCCCCAACCGCTGCTGACGTTCGGCTGGCTCAGATCGAGCACATAGGCCGTCGTAACATTCGGGCAGTAGTCGGAGGCGAGCATGCCGGAATCAGCGCATACGGTTACGCTGATGTGTCCGTCGCAGCTCAGCGAGGGCGCATAGCTCTTTGCGACCTTGACAGTCTGCGAGGGACAGCCGGCCGAGGCCAGAAGTCCCGTCTGCGTGCAGACGGTCACGCTGACCATGTCGGCGCTGCTGACTTCAAAGTCCTTGTTCGGAAGGCCCGCGTGGACCTTGCTCATAAACGTCTTCCACAGCGTGGCCGCGGGGTTGCCGCTCGCCACGATGCGCGTCGGCGTGTCGTAGCCGACCCAGACCGCTGCCGTGTAATACGGCGTGTAACCGACAAAGTAACGGTCGTTGTTGCTGTTGGTCGAACCGGTCTTACCGGCGATGGTCATACCGGAGAAGTTCGCGCCCGTACCCGTACCGCTACGCACGACGTTTTTCAGGAGTTCGTTCATCGCATAGGCGGTGCTCTCCTCCATCGCGACGTGGGACTCGGTCTTATTTTCAAGGATGACGTTGCCGTTGTGGTCAAGCACCTCGGTATACGTTCTCGGCGTGGTGTAAACGCCGCCGCGGGCAAATGTTGCGTAGGCCGCGGCCATCTCGCGCGTCGTCACGCCCTTGGAAAGGCCGCCGAGCGCGAGCGCGCCCGCCGCGGTCATATCGTCGTTCGTCAGCGTCGTGAAGCTTAAGTTTTCGGTCATAAACGCATACGACGAGGGCAGTGTCAGCTTGATGGCCGTGCGCACCGCCGTGGGGTTGGACGAATTGCGGATGGCGTCCTGCAGCGTCATAATGCTGCGGTAGCCCGAGTAGGCGTTCACCGGCCAGATGCTTCCGCCGAGCATTTCAACGGGATAATCGTCGATGACGCTCGCGGGCGTGATGACGCCGGCGTCCAGCGCGGGCGCGTAAACGCTCAAAGGCTTGATGGCAGAACCGCACTGACGCACAACGGTCGAATAGTCGAGCAGGAACCGGCCCTCGCGCTCGCCCACGCGGCCCGCAACGGCGACGATGTCGCCCGTCGTGTTGTCGATGATCGTCGCGCCGGACTGGAGCAGCTGGCCCTTGGACGAGGTGTAGTTCAGGTTATTGCGGTCGGCGTAAACGCTCTCCACGATCGACTGCACCTCGGGGTCGACCGTGCAGTAGATCGAGTAGCCGCCGGTGTAGAGCAGATCCTTTGCGACCGACTCATCATATCCGAGCTGTTCGTGCATATCGGCGACGATGTCGTTGAACATGCGCTCAACAAAGTAGGAGTCATACTCCGTGCTCGAGGCGGTATCCACCCTGCTTGCAACCCCCGCAGAAGGAACAAAACCCGGGTCCCAGGAGAAGACGAGCGGCTCGACCTTTGCCTGCTCATACTCTTCGTCGCTGATCTTGCCAAGCTCGTGCATCTTATAAAGAACGGTGAGCTGGCGCTCCTTGTTCTGCTCGCGGTACCAGTCGCCGCGCGACGGGTCGTATTTATAGGGGAACTGCGTGATGCCGACGATGGACGCCGCCTCCGCGATGCTCAGCTCACCAACGGTCTTGCCGAAGTAGCCCTCCGCCGCGGCCTCAATGCCGTTGCAACCGTTGCCGAAGTAGACGAGGTTCAGGTACGTCTCGAGAATTTCGTCTTTCGAGTAGTTCTTCTCGAGGCGCAGCGCACGGAAGATCTCTGTCACCTTGCGCTTGATAGTCACCTCGTTGTCGCCGGTCATGTTCTTCACGACCTGCTGGGTGATCGTCGAGCCGCCGCGCGTCGAGGTACCGGTGAGCTTGCCGAGAATGGCTCTCGCCGTGCTCTTCCAGTCCACGCCGTGGTGGCTTTCAAAGCGCTCGTCCTCGATGGAGATCAGCGCCTCCCGCACATGCTGGGGGATCTCGTCGATACTCACGAGCGTGCGGTTCTCTACGCCGTGGAGCTTCGTGAGCTCCACCCACTCCCCGCTCGCCTTGTCCTGATAGTAGACCGTTGAGCTCTGCTTGAGCGTGTAGGCCGAGATGTCCACATTCAGATCGAGCGACGTATGCACGTAGACCATGAAGATGGCGAAAAACATCAGGCAGGTGGTAAGGCCGATGGCGAGAATGGTGCCGATGACCGTTTTCGCCGTGCCGGACTTTTTCTTCTTGTGTGCCTGATGCGTGGGGTGCTGGGTGTGCTGTCTTCGGGGCGTCTGGTTTTCTGCGCGGTTTTCTTCCATAAAGCGCCTCCTCCTTTGCGATAGAAATATGCGCAAGCGCGCATAGCTGATTTTCAATAGTGATACAGAATATAGTATAGCACGGCTGTCAAGTGGTACGTATCTTGTCTTGCATTTTGCCGCAAGGTGCGGTATAATGCGAGCACAAACTTTCAGGAGGTGTTCCCCCATGAACGATGAGTTCGGCCCCAATTTCGTCACGCTGACCGATGACGAGGGCAACGATATAGAGCTGGAATACGTCGACGCGCTCGAGCATAATGGCACGACGTATATGGCCTTCTTCCCCGTGGTCGAAGAGGACAGCGAGGACGAGGAAAACGAAGAGGAATACGGTCTCGTGATCCTCAAAAGCCAGATGGAAAACGGCGAGGAGTTCCTTGTCACCATTGACGACGAAGAGGAGATCGACAAGGTCTACGACCTCTTCATGGAGCAGATCCTTTCCGACGAAGAGTAAAACTTCGATTGCGACGGATTTTTTCTGAAAACTGAGATAAACTGAACATGCCCTGCGGGGTGCGTGATAAGTTCTTTTTAAACCCACATTTCGTCATAAGGGACGCCGGTACGCTCCGGTGGTTTGCAGGCCTCCCGGCTGCCGTCTGCGGCTGGACGTTGGAAGCAATAAAGCCGGACAGAGGCGACCCACCTGTCCAGAATGGTGCAGGTTTTGACGGGGCTTACACGGCCGCTGCGGGGCATCTTTTTATCTTTCCACGGATTGCACAAAATTACGTTTTTATTTTCTACGTCAGTTTAGACGAAAAAAACGTGCATTTTGTTCGCGATTCCTGTAAAATATTTTTACAAACTAAATTACCGTTTGGTAGCTGCAACGTAGTGCTTCGCGCACGGGCTGTACGGTCTCCCCTTTCGGGGAGATGATAAGGTCTGTGTGAGGAGCGCTTTTTTCTTTCCCCTTGCGGTGCCGCTTTCGCGGCGGGGAAAAGGCAAAAGAAAAAGGAGGAGCAAACTTATGAAACTTGTCACCAACGGTCGTCTCATCACCCGCGACGCGAGCGCGCAGGGCTATTTCGAGCACGGCGCCGTCGCCTTCGAAGGCACGAAGATCGTCGAAGTAGGCGAGGAAGCGATGCTTCGCGCCAAGTATCCCGACGCCGAGATCATCGACGCCAAAGGCGGTGTCATCATGCCCGCGTTCATCAACGCGCACACGCATATCTACTCCGCCCTCGCCCGCGGCCTTTCCATCGTCGGCAACAACCCGACGAACTTCTACGAAGTGCTCGACGGCACATGGTGGGCCATCGACCGCCACCTGATGATGGACGGCACGCGCGCCTCCGCCGCCGCGCTTTACATCGACTCCATCAAGCAGGGCGTGACGACGATCTTCGACCATCACGCCTCCTACGGTGAGATCCCCGGCACGCTCCACACGATTGCCGAGGAGAGCAAGCGCCTGGGCCTTCGCTCCTGCCTGTGCTATGAGGTCTCAGACCGCGACGGCGAGGAAAAGTGCTTACAGGCCATTCAGGAGAACGCCGATTTTATCACCGAATGCGAAAAGAATAAGGACCCGATGCTCGCGGCAATGTTCGGCGGCCACGCGCTGTTCACGATCTCCGATAAGACCTTCGACCGCATGGTCGCGGCCAACAACGGTCGCACGGGCTATCACATCCACGTGTCCGAGGGCATGAACGATGTGTACGACTCCCTCCAGAACTATGGCCGCCGCCCCGTCCAGCGCTTGCAGGATCACGGCATTCTTGGTCCCAAGACCATCCTCGGCCACTGCATCCACGTCAACACCGCCGAAATGGAGATCATCAAGGAGACCGGCACGATGGTCGTGAACAATCCGGAATCCAACATGGGCAACGCCATCGGCATCTGCCCCGTCCTCCAACTCCACAAGCGCGGCATTCTTCTCGGCATGGGCACAGACGCCTACACGAACGATATGCTCGAGTCCCTCAAGGTCGCCCTCTGCTCCCAGCGCAGCCAGAACTGCCTGCCGAACGTCGGCTGGTGCGAGGTCACGGACATGCTCTTCAAGAATAACGCGAAGATCGGTGAAAAATACTTCCCCGACACGCTCGGCGTGCTGAAGCCCGGCGCGGCAGCGGACATCATCGTCATGGACTATAAGCCGTTCACCCCGTTCTCCGACGAGAATATCGACGGCCACATGATCTTCGGCATGACGGGCCGCCAGTGCCAAACCACCATCGCCGCCGGCAAGACCCTCATGCTCGACCGCGAGCTCGTCGGCATCGACGAAGAAGCCGAAAATGCGCACATTCTTGAAGCGGCAAAGAAGCTTTGGGGCGACTTAAATCACAGAAAATATTGATTAGGAGTTTCATATGGCTATTCCGGAATTACAGGAAGAATTTGCTCAATACTTAACAGCAAATTACAACTATTCTCATCCGCGCCACATGGCAAGCGAGGTTTTCTACTCCTATCGGCACGACATTGGCATCCCGTTTGAAGAAATCTTTCGAAGTGATACATCAATGGAGCACGCCAAAGAATTGCTGATTCAATATTTTGAACGTATCGGGCGTAAGTCTCCTAAAGGACACGCTCAGGTTCACTATAACGATTGGATAAGATTCAAAGAATTCTTAGAACATAAATCCTCCAGATAGCCTCTATGTCGTCACAAAAAATGATTCATTGACAGTCCCCTGCTTCCAACGGCAGAGGCCGTCATCTACATCCAGCCAGCGACAGTGGAGACAGAAGCAGCCCAAATCGTAACGATTCAAGCGCCATCATTTCTTGCAAAAGAGCAATTCACCCCGCGCACCCCCATAATTCTCTCTTGGGGTTCCAAAGGGGCCATTCTCTTTTGCAAAGAGAATGGCCCCTTTGACTTCCCGCCGCAGTATCCGCGGCCCATCGGAGGCCCGCGCCTCCACTTTTCCCGCCGCCTTTGCGGCATTCAAACGAAAGGAGCACCCCCTTATGTCTGAAAAAATGTATCCCATTCCGTTCGACTCTCTGATGAACTGGGTGACGAGCGAATACGCGCAGTGCGGCGATGTGTTCGGCGTTCATAAGCACTATCACGCAAGCGGCAAGAGCCTGCCGATCTTCGGCGAGCGCATCGAAACACCGTTTGGCCCCGCCGCCGGCCCCAACAGCCAGCTTGCGCAGAATATCATCGCGGCCTATGCCGCCGGCGCGCGCTTTTTCGAGGTCAAGACCGTGCAGAAAATGGACGGCGCGGAGCTTGCCGCCTGTGTTCCCCGCCCCTGTATCCTCGCCGCTGACGAGGGCTACAACCAGGAGTGGTCGACCGAGCTGACCGTGCAGCAGGCGCAGGACGAGTACATCAAGGCCTGGTGCGCGCTCAAAATCATGAGCAAGGTCTACGGCTTCGGCGATCCCGACGGGTTCGTGTTCAATATGTCCGTCGGCTACGACCTGGACGGCATCAAGGGCCGCAAGGTCAACACCTATATCAACAACATGATGGACGCGGGCAAGACCGCGCAGTTCAAGGAATGTAAAAAAGTCCTGACCGAGCTCTTCCCCGAGGAAAAGGACTTCATCGCCTCGATCTCCCCCAATGTTTCCCGCTCCGTTACGCTCTCCACGCTCCACGGCTGCCCGCCGCAGGAGATCGAGCGCATCGCAAGCTATCTTCTCAAGGAAAAGCATCTGCACACCTTCGTCAAGTGCAACCCGACCATTCTCGGCTACAAGACCGCGCGCAGCATCCTCGATTCCATGGGCTATGACTACATTGTCTTCGATGAGCACCACTTCAACGAGGACCTCCAGTGGGAGGACGCCGTGCCGATGTTCGAGCGGCTGCAAAAGCTTGCGGACAAGCAGGACCTCGAATTCGGCCTCAAGCTCTCCAACACCTTCCCCGTCGACACGACGCGCGGCGAGCTTCCCAACGAGGAAATGTACATGTCCGGCCGCAGCCTCTTCCCACTGACGATTGAGATGTGCAATCGCATCTCCCGCCAGTTTGGCGGCAAGATGCGCATTTCGTTCGCAGGCGGCGCGGACTACTTCAACTGTGACAAGCTCTTTGCCGCCGGCATCTGGCCCATCACCGTCGCCACCACCATCTTGAAGCCCGGCGGCTACAACCGCCTGCACCAGATGGTCGAAAAGGTCGAGGATATGCCCTACCGCGCATTTTCCGGCAACGACCCCGCCGCGATCTCCGACCTTGCCGCCTCCGCGCTGCACGACTTCCACCACCTCAAGGCAATCAAGCCGCTCCCCTCGCGCAAAAAAGATGAACAGGTGCCGCTGCTCGACTGCTTTACCGCGCCCTGCAAGGGCGGCTGCCCCATCGAGCAGGACATTCCCGAATACCTTGAGCTCTGCCGCAAGGGGCTCTACGGCCCAGCACTGAAGCTCATCACCGAGAAGAACGCCCTGCCGTTTATCACCGGCACCATCTGCGCGCACCGCTGCCAGGGCAAGTGCTCGCGCAACTTCTATGAGGAATCCGTCCACATCCGCGAGACGAAGCTTCTTGCCGCGGAAAAAGGCTACAACACCTTGATGGCCTCCCTCCGTATGCCCGAGCCGGTCGAAGATAAAAAGGTTGCCATCGTCGGCGGCGGCCCGACCGGTATCGCCGCGGCGTACTTCCTTGGCCGCGAGGGTGTTCCTACCACGATCTTTGAGCGCGAGCGCAAGCTCGGCGGCGTGCCGCGCTATGTCATCCCCGCCTTCCGCATCAGCGACGAGGCCATCGACAAGGACGTCGCGCTCATGGAGCGCTACGGCGTCGAGGTCAAGCTCGGCAAGCCTGCTCCGTCCGTCGAACAGCTCAAGAAGATGGGCTACACGCACATCCTGATGGCCACCGGCGCGTGGAAGCCCGGCAAGCTCGACATTGAAGGCAACGTGCAGGGCGTCATCGAGTGGATGAAGCGCATGAAAAAGCAGGTCAAGCCCTGCCTGAGCGGCAACATCGTCGTTGTCGGCGCGGGCAACACCGCCATGGACGCCGCGCGCGTTGCAAAGCGCATGGGTGCGCATGCGACCATCCTCTATCGCCGCACGAAGAAATTCATGCCCGCCGACGAGCACGAGTTACAGCTCGCCATCGACGAGGGCGTCGAATTCGTCGAGCTGGCCGCGCCCGTCAAACAGAGCCGTGGCAAGCTCCTGTGCGATAAGATGATCCTCGGCGAGCCGGATGAGAGCGGCCGCCGCAGCCCCGTCAAATCCGGCGAGCAGTTCACCATTCCCTGCGACATGGTCATCTCCGCCGTCGGCGAGCAGGTCGACGCCGATCTCATGGCCGCGAACGGCATCGAGATGGAGCGCAAGGGTCCCGCGTTCGAGACGAACATCCCCGGCGTGTACTGCGCGGGCGACGCGCACCGCGGCCCTGCCACCGTGGTCGAGGGCATTGCCGACGCCGCACGCTTTGCCGAGATCGTCATCGGTCACCCGCACATCTACGACATCCCTGCCGAGGCCGATGTGACCGAGTTCGACGCGCAGGCCAAGAAGGGTATCCTCTCGATGGCCAGTAAGTGTGTCTGCGACGGCGAGCGCTGCTTACAGTGCTCCACCGTGTGTGAAAACTGCGTCGATTCCTGCCCGAACCGCGCGAACGTGGTCATCAAGATGGCCGACGGCTCGCACGAGATCGTCCATGTCGACAAGATGTGCAACGAATGCGGCAACTGCACGCAGTTCTGCCCCTACGCAAGCGAACCCTGCCACGATAAGTTCACCCTTTTTGATACGCGTGAGGACATGGACGAGAGCGAAAACTACGGCGTGCTCTTCGAGGAAGACGACATGATCCGCCTGCGCTACGAGGACGGCGTAAAGGAATACGACTTGGCCTCCTGCGACAACGATCTCCCCGTCGAGCTCGAGGCGCTCATCCTCACCGTGCGCGATAAGTACAGCCATCTCTACCTGTAAGCAAAGCGAAAAACGAGGGAGCCGGGGCGATGCCCCGGCTCCCTCTTCCCTGTTGGAAGCAAAAAAGAGCGCTGCTTAAAGCAGCGCTCTTTTCGTTGTATTGTGCTTCGCCTTACTTCTCGATCAGGTTCAGCTGATAGATGATCTTGGCGATCTGCGCGCGGGTCAGGGTAGCGCTGGGCTCGAAGGTGGTCTCGGTCATACCGTTGATGACCTTCGCATCGACAAGCGCCATGACGTAGCCGTCAGTGCAGTCGGTGAAGGGGCTTTCAGTCTTGGACTCGGCCAGCTTGTTGAGCTTGGCAGCGACCTGGCAGAACTCGAGACGGGAGATGGCCTTCGCACCGTCAAGATCGGCGGCAACAAGACCCAGCTCCGCAGCCTTGGCGATGGTGTTCTTGCTCCAGTCGGCGCCGGTGGCGTCCGCAGCCTTGAGATCGCCGTGGCTGACAAGCAGGAGCTTGAGCGCGGCAGCCCAGGTCAGGGTGTCGTTGGGCGCATAGGTGGTGGCGGAGGTGCCGTTGATGATGCCGTCATTGTAGAGGTCGATGACATACTTGCCGAACCAGGAGGAAACCTTGACATCCTTGAACGGGTTCATCAGGATGCGGCCCTGAGGCGCGGCATACTGCTTGCCGATGACGCCCTTGAGCTCGGCGGTGATGTACTCCATCACGACCTCATCCAGAGGAATGCCGGTATCAAACTTGGCCGTAGCTGCAGCGAAAGCATAGTAGGTGTCGCCGCCGCCGCCGCAGAAGTCGTTGGTGATGACCGCATAGGTGTCATCGGCCTTGAACTCCTTGCCGTTGATGCTGTTGATGACCACGCGGTTGATGCTCTTGGGACCATAGTAGGTGGAAGCAGGATAGGTCTCGGCATTGGCGTCATAGGCGACCGCCGTGGAGATGGTGTAGTTGATGCCGGAAACCTGCGGGAAGCCGCCGATCGCATCGGGCGTGCAGTAGGTGGAGGCTTCAAGCGCCTCGAGCAGCTCAGCGCCGGTAATGTAGATCGTAACGACCGTGTTGCCGAAGGGCAGGACCTCATTGATGTTCTTCTTGGTCACATCGCCGGGGTTGATGGCCTTACGGATACCGCCGCCGTTGGTGACGGCGACCACATGGTCCGCGTCAACCGTCAGGGATTCCTTATCCTGCAGGATCTTCCAGACCATCGCATCGGTGATCAGGTCGCCGTTGTTGGTCTCGCTGTCGCGGTTGCCGTTGGGGGCCTTCGCGCCGTTGAGCACTACTTCGCTCTTGGCAAAGACCGCGCCGTACTCCTTGTCGATACGGTCAATGATCTTCTGCGCGGCGGCAGCCACGGTCGCGTCCTTGGCAGTGTCTTCCTTGATCTCGAAGAGGGAGTTGCTCTCGATCTTCTTGGTGGCGTCGTCGATGACGATCACGCCGATATTGGCGAATGCGGTACCGGTGGACTGGATGGGCTCGCCGTTCTCGCCCTTGGTCATCACAGTGTGGGAGTGACCGTCGATGATGAAGTCGATGCCCTTGACGGCAGCATACAGATCGGTGGAGCGGTAGGGCTTGGACTCACCGTCAACACCAAGGTGCGCAAGGCAGATGACAACGTCCGCATCCTTGAGCGCCTTGACCTGATCGGCGGCGGCCTTGGTGAAGGCATCATTCGTCGCAAAGGTCAGGCCCTTGATCTTGGTGGGGTTGGCTTTGGTCTGGGTCTCAGGCGTCTCCATGCCGAAGAAGCCGACCTTCACACCGGACTTGGTGGTGTAGGTGTAGTTCGCATCGAAGATGGGGGTACCGTCCTCATTGAAGACGTCCGCGCAGACGACCTTGAACTTGGCCTTGCTCATGTTTTCCTTGAGCTGGGCATAGCCGTAGTCGAACTCGTGGTTGCCGAGGGTGACGACGTCGTAGCCCGCGGCATTCATCATCGTGACCGCATCAGCGCCCTTGGTGGAGCTGACATAGGTCGTGCCCTGGCTGTAGTCGCCGGCGTCGACGAGGATGACCTCGGCGCCCTTGGCCTCATAGTCGGCCTTGAGCTGTGCGATGTAGGCATAGCCCTCGACCGCACCGTGCACGTCATTCGTATGCAGAATGACAGTCTTGCCCGCCATCTCGGCTTTCGCATCAGCGGCGGTGTCCGCCGCAAAGCTGGTCACAGTCAGGCTGAGAACCATCGCCATTGCGAGCAGGACGGATAGGAACTTGCGCATAGTGTTTTCCTCCTCAATTTTTTCACTCCGCTTTTTCTCTGTCCGCTCTTCGTGACACGCAGCTTCTTTTCACATCTCTCAGTTGGTCTGCGCGCCAAAAGTTCGCTTTTTGTACAAATAAAAGCGGAATGTGGTATGATTTTATTGTATCGTATGTCTGCTACTTTCTCAATACGGCATTGTTCCGAATTTGCGGCAAAAATCTTGGCGCTTCTCACATTTTTTCCAAACTCTATGGAAATCAGGTAAAAAGTATGCTATGCTTTTGCTAATTTGGAACGGTATTTTTTCAAAGGAGGGTTCTTCCATGAAAACACTGCTTCGAGGCGGCTATGTCGTCAGCGGCCGCGGCTGCCGCCGCGCCGACGTGCTCATCGACGGGGAAAAGGTCGAAATGCTCGGCCACATCCCGCCCGAGCTCGCCGCGCAGAGCGAGGTCGTCGACGTGACGGGCTGCATGCTCTTCCCCGGCTTTATCGACGCGCACACGCACTTCGATCTCGATGTGTGCAACACCACGACGGCCGACGACTTTGAAAGCGGCAGCAAAAGCGCCATCCGCGGCGGCACGACGACGGTCATTGACTTTGCCTGCCCCAATAAAGGGGAATCCCTTGCCTATGGGCTTGATCTCTGGCATAAAAAGGCCGACGGCAAGTGCTACTGCGACTACGGCTTCCATATGACCATTGACGACTGGAACGAGAGCATCGAGTCTGAGCTCGACGCGATGTTCGACGCCGGTATCACGTCTTTCAAGATGTACCTCACCTACCCCGCCATGATGATCGGCGACGGCGCGGTCTACCGCGCGCTGAAAGCGCTCAAGGCCCGCGGCGGCATCGCGGGCGTCCACTGTGAGAACGCGGGCGTCATCGACGCGCGCATCGCCGAACTCAAGGCGAGCGGTTTGGGCGCGGACGTCGTATCGCACCCGATCTCCCGCCCCGACTATTTAGAGGCCGAGGCTGTTTCGCGTCTGCTGCGCATCGCGCAGGCGGCCGACGCGCCCGTCATCATCGTCCACACGACGAACCGTGCTTCTCTTGACGAGATCGCCGCGGCGCGCCGCCGCGGACAGACCGTGTATGTCGAGACCTGCCCGCAGTATCTGGCGCTCGACGACGGCGTTTACTACGATCCTGACTTTTCCTCCGCCGCGCGCTATGTCTGCGCGCCGCCGATCCGCTCGCAGGAAGACAGTGAAGCGCTCTGGAAGGCGCTGCGCCGCGGCGAGGTGCAGACCATCTCGACCGACCACTGCTCGTTCACGCTCGAGCAGAAGGACATGGGCCGCGACGACTTTACGAAGATCCCCGGCGGTCTTCCCGGCGTCGAAACGCGTGGCGAGGTCGTCTACACTGTGGCTATCAATGAAAACAAGCTCTCGCTCGGCGGCGTCTGCCGCGCGCTGAGCGAAAATCCCGCCAAGCTCTACGGTCTCTACCCCCGCAAGGGCGTCATCGCTGCGGGCAGCGACGCCGACATCGTCGTCTACGATCCCGGCGCGAGCCACGTGCTCCACGGCGCGGACATGCTCTCCAAGGCGGGCTACACGCCGTTCGAGGGCTTCCGCACGAATGGCGGCGTGTCGAAGGTCTACCTGCGCGGTCAGCTGCAGGTGGACGGCGGCAAGGTCGTTGGCGGCAAGATGGGCGAATACTTGAAGCGCGGCAAATGCGCACTGTGAGGTAAGATATGGATCTGAGGGAAATTTTATTTGCGCAGTTCCCTGCGTTTTTTCTGCTGAGTCTGCTGTTTTTGATCGCGCACCTGCGCGTGCGCAAGCACAGCGCCGTCAAGTCGGTGCTGTGGGTACTGCTGTTCGGCGCGGCGCTGGCCGTGTCGATCCTGTTCTGCTTCCTCGGCATGCAGGCGAAGTACTGGACGGTCAAGACGCTCTTCGAGCTCAAGTTCTGGAGCTGGCTCGGCCTTGCGATCATGGTGTTCGTGTTCGTGCTGCGGCTGGTGTTCAAGCTGCAAAATAAGCACGCTCAGCACATGGTCGAAAAGGAGCGCGCCAAGGCGGAAAAGACCCGCGAGGAGGCCGTAAAGCAGGCGCGCGAAGAAGGCCGCGCCGAGGCCATGGCCGCCCAGCAGGCGCAGGAGGCCGAAGCTGCCGCGGCAGAGCCCGCAGCGGATGAGTCTGCCTCCCCCGCTGCCGAGGAGACCGCACCAGCAGAGAACGCCGATCCTGAAAAGGCGGTCGAACGTTAAGTATGGAACAGACGCAACCGCAGCGCATCGCGTATTTCGACGTACTGCGCATTCTGGCGACTTTCGCCGTCATCGTGCTGCATCTGTCCGCGCAGCACTGGGCCGATACGGACGTCTATTCAAGAGCCTGGCAAGCCTTCAACCTTTACGACAGTGCCGTCCGCTGGGCTGTTCCGGTTTTTGTGATGATCAGCGGCGCGCTGTTTCTCTCCGGCTCGCAGAGCATCGGGCACATTCTGAAAAAGAACGTGTCGCGCCTTGTCACAGCGTTCATCTTCTGGTCGGCGCTCTACGCCGTCTTCATGGTGAACTTCGAGGGATGCCCGACGAACCTTATTTTGCAACAGTTTCTCAACGGTCACTATCACATGTGGTTCCTCTTTATGATCGTGGGACTGTATCTGATCGTACCGTTTCTTCGCCCCATCGTGCGGGATGAAAAGCTCCTGCGCTATTTTCTACTGCTCACGCTCATCTTTACGTTCCTGCTGCCGCAGATCGCGTCGGCCGTGTCGCTTCTCTCGTGGCAGTACTGCGCTGAATTCAAGGCGCTCACGGGCAAATTCTATTATCATTTCACGCTCGGCTTCGTCCCCTACTTTGTGCTCGGTTACTATTTGGTCCGCAAGGAGTTTTCCTTGACCGCAAAGCGTGTGCTTTACGCGCTCGGTGTGCTCGGCTTCGTCCTCACGGTCGTGCTGACGTCGTTCGCCTCGCGTTTGCAGGGCGCGGCAACAGAGCTGTTCTACGGCTACGATTCGCTCAATGTACTGTTTGTCTGCGTGGGGCTGTTCGTCTTTGCCAAAGAGCATCTGAACTTCCCGAACTTAAGCGAAAAGTGTCACAGGTGCATTCGCGCGCTGTCGCGCTGGAGCTTCGGCGCGTACCTCGTACACCCGCTGTTCATCGAATCGTTCGACATTTTTCTGCACTTCAACACGCTGTCACTCAACGTGTTTTTCTCCGTTCCTCTGCTGACATTGATCATCGGCGCGCTGTCGTTCCTCGTCTCAGCGCTGCTTCACCAGATCCCATTTGTCAAAAAGTATTTTGTATGAAAAGAGCCCCGCGGATCATGCGATTCACGGGGCTCTTCTTTTTCTGTTATGCCTCGGTCCTGATACCGCGCTTGTCGAATTCCTCGACCAGCAGGTCAAGGTCGTTCGGCAGGCTCATCGGCTCGCCGCAGAACTTGATGGCGTTGGCCACATCCTTGAGGCCATTGCCCGTCACGACGGAGACGACCGTGTCGTTCGCGCCGAGCACGCCCTGCTCCTGCACAGCCTCCCTGTCAATGCTTTTTATCAAAAGGCGCACAGCGTTAGAACCAATATCAATAGCAGCATAATTCACTTTTCCCATCTTAATCCTTTATTCTGTTTTCATTTAAATAATATTTGTATAATTCCTCCTGCGAACGGAAAGCTGTCTTATCTTCCGATATCCAAGGACGATTCTCTCCTGTTCCGTCCACCACCCGTCCTTGCAGAGTATCTTTCAAACCATATTCCACTACCCGCTTCAAGTCTGCCTTTATTTCCGGATCGTAAACGGGAGCAATCACTTCCACCCTGTTATCCAAATTGCGCGGCATCCAGTCAGCCGAACCAATGAACATTTTCTCATCACCACCATTGGCAAAAATAAAAATACGCGAATGTTCCAGATAACGGTCTATGATGCCATTGATACGAATTGTATCACTCACTCCCGGCACTCCCGTAATCAGTGAACAATTACCACGAACCAGCAAGTCTATCCGAACACCATGCGAAGATGCTTCATACAGTTTCTTCACCATTACCGGATCAGTAATATGATTAATCTTTATCAAAATGTAAGCAGGTTTTCCGGCCTGCTTGTTCTTAATTTCTTCATTAATAAGACGGCTAAATTTTTGCTTCATCTCATAGGAGATACCAACAGTTCTTTGAAGCGAACGGGAGAATAAGGGCGTTCTATAAAATCAAAGACCAAACTCACGTCACGCGTCACATTCTTAGCAGCCGTCATCAACATATAATCAGTGTACATACGGGCGTTACCTTCATGAAAGTTTCCTGTACTGATACAAGCTATATCCGCACCTGTTTTCATGGATATATAGGTAATCTTAGAGTGTACCTTCAGTCCCTCCACCCCAAATATCACACGGATACCGGCATCCTGCATTTTCTTTGACCAATCTATATTGGAAGCCTCGTCAAAACGTGCCAGCAATTCAATAACTACTGTTACTTTCTTTCCATTGCGTGCCGCATTAATCAATGCTTTTACCACTTTCGAATCTTTAGCCAAACGATAGAGGGTTGTCTTGATACTTTTTACTTCTTTATTAATCGCCGCTTCCTGCAATATACGGATATAAGAATCGAAACTATGATAAGGCACATGAATAAAACGATCTTTCCTACGGATCAGCTCCAACATGCCAACGTTACCCGAAAGCTCATTTTTCAAAACAGGAGTCCATTCAGGGTATTTCAAATCTTTCCGGCCACAGTCTGGAAAACGCATCAGGTCCTTATGGTTATGATATTTTCCACCGCCCAATACTGTATCCAACTTATCCAGATTCAACTTGTTCATGACACGTTTTAAAAGATCTTTAGGCATACTGGCATCATAAATAACCCGTAAAGGCTCACCTCGTTTGCGACTCTTTACTCCTTTAGAAATTTTCTGCATCATTCCGTTACGCAGATCATTGTCTCTCTCCATCTCCGCATCTTTGGTAAACTTGAAAGCATACGCTTCAAAATGTTTATAGTTCATACCATGAAATATCAATGGTAAACAATAGCGTACCACATCATCCAAATACATCAGGTAATTTTTACCATCCTTATCCGGCAGACGGATAAAACGCCCTGCCTGTGCTACAGGCAGCTCTATAATTGCATATTCTCCAACTTTATGTCCTTCTTTCCTCATCTTTACAGCCAAAAAGATATTTTCATCCGCTTCGTTACCCAGTTGTTTTACTGATTTCAGCCAGACAGGACTAATAAACCCATTCAGCCGTTGTTGATAAAAAGAATCGACAAATAACTGTTGTTCCTCATCCAGTTGTACATGATTGACTAAACAAATATTTTCTTTCTCCAATTCTGCCGTTACCTGCTTGATCGCACCTTCATATTCTTTAGAGTACCTGTTGTTCAGTTTATTTATCTGTCTAATCAGTTTCAATGCTTCTTCCCGTTCAGAATGCGCCGCTTTATCTTCGCACTCGGCCACCCGGCTTTGAGTAGCTACACGTACTCTGAAAAATTCATCCAAATTATTAGAGTAAATTCCTAAAAAGCTCAACCGTTCCAGTATAGGAACACGTTCTTTCATGGCTTCCTGCAAAATGCGACGATTAAAATACATCCAACTGATATCTCTCGGCAGATAATATTTATCTTCCTTTTTCTTCTTCTCCATACGGTTTTAATATTTTTAGCAAAAATACGTCATACACATTACAATAACATGTCAATATAACTACAAATCAATAACAATAAAAAAGTCACAGCCGACGCATACAGCCATGACTTAAAGAGAGTTTTTATAAGAAAATCAAATAAACTCTTCAACCAAATACATCTCATTAAATAAAACTTGTTGATAATTGGAAGAATCACTCTCTAACAAATTCAACAAAGTATATTCAGCTCCACGTACCCAATACACAAAATCACGATTGGGGTGGTAATCTTTCGCAAATTCCAGCAACTGTTGCAAATTAAAATCGGAGGAAATGATACCCGCACCGCTTTTTTCGGCATCATATGCATTACAGTCCTGTTCTATATGGGCAGGAACCATCAGAATAGGCTTGCCTAAATACATGGCCTCGCACACCGATTCAAATCCGGCAGTACTGGCATAAGCCTTGCATCCCGCCATCTGCCTCAAAAATTCCACATCATCCAGTTGATAAAAGCTCAATGTATTGTCCACTCTCTTCACCGGTTCCTCCTCCCACTTGTCCCAAAAGAAACGAAGCGGTATCCCGGGATGTTGCCTGTGCCATTTCATTACATTTTCACTGAAACCCGCATTAACCATATAGCCATGTATATAGTCACCGGAATAAGGTTCATGTAAAGTCACTTCCCTACGCAACAAGGGAGGAATCACACGGATATGATTCTGAGGATCATCCTTCATGTGACGAAAAGAAAGAGCCAAACGTTCCTTCGCCCCCAAGCTGGTCAATACGGTAAAAAACTTCAAAAGAGCCAAGCTTACTTTATCAGCCTTTGGAAATTCAAAACTTTTATGCAAGAACAGATATTGATGCCCTATACAGATCTGCGGAACAGAGGGACGGAACAGGAAATAAGTCAGTCCGGTCAGCAATTCATAGAAATTGATAACCCTGTCCGCACCACTGGCCTCGATACGCTGACGAATGTAGTTAATGCTATTGATATACACAGGAAGTTTCACTAGATTATATGCCACGCTCCGCATCAAACTCACCCGTTTGTTGGCTGGTGTAGGCAGAAAATTAGGACTGACAAAACGTTTTACAGGAGCATGGATGTTACGATTGAAAAATCCCGGCAAGCGGCGCGAACTACTTTTACCTACCAGTACTTCCACTACTTCGTGACCGTTCCGGCGCAATATTTCCTCCAACGTAATGGCTTGAGTAAGATGTCCTCTCCCCTCACCCTGTACTATAAATAAAAATTTCATGAGGCTGTATGTATTAGGGTAAACTCTTTATTATCTTCATTCTCATCAGCTAGTACATGATGGTATTCCATGATATTCCAATTCCCGTCCGCATCCTCTGTCAGTGCCGAAAGGCTTTCTACCCAATCGCCCGAATTCAGATAATGAATACCATCATAATAGGTATTAGCCGGATGATGGATATGACCACAAATCACTCCGTCACATTTACGTACACGTGCAAACTCCACCAATACTTTCTCAAAGTCCGATATATAGGAAACAGCCGACTTTACTTTTTGTTTGACGGCCTGTGACAGAGAATAATACGGTTTCCCCCGCTGGGTACGATATTGGTTATAAAAGCGGTTCACCCATAAGAGGAATGTATAACCTGCATCGCCCAACCGGGCTAACCATTTCATCTGTGTGGTAACCCGGTCGAATAGATCGCCATGTGTCACATAATAACGCTTTCCATGTGTTTCAAGGATGTATTCTTTGACGATTTTTACGTTATAGAATGTCATAGGGACCAAGCTGTCCAAAAAATCATCGTGGTTGCCGCGCACATAAATAACTTCAGTACCGAAGTTCTCCATCATTTTCATGATAACCTTAAAGAAATCAGTATGTTTTGCTTGCCACTTCTTAGTACCTGCCTTGCGCAAATGCCAACCATCTATAATGTCTCCGTTCAATATCAGACGGTCACAACTGACAGATTTCAGAAAGTTACTGACCTCAATTGTTTTGGAATGAGAGGTTCCCAGATGGATATCCGATAAAACCACTGTAGGATAATACGTTCTCAGATGCATATCTTTATTATTAAAACTATGCAAATATCCATGTTATCTGTTACAAGATCGTGTCGGCAAAATTACTATGCTATTAAAATCAATGAAAAGACAGGCCGTTTCTTCATGGAACAAGAAACGGCCTGCAAAGCTTCAGTTTATCATACATAAACCATACTTCAATCTATAACTAACAATTAATTGTCAATATCAATCACATTGAACTGCATATCAAACTTTATCTCCCAACCATTAGAAAGTTTCACTTCATAGTCATGCTTGTCCCTCTCGATCTTGAGCATCTTGGCATCGGGGTAATTCGTAGCAACGTACTTCTTTATTGCGTCAGGAACCACAGCGACAGGTACAGCGCTGTATTTGCAATTCACTTCTGTCCAAACACCTTTCTTATCGAATTCCAGTTTGTCTCCATTGGTAAAAATCACATCATAGCTTTTATCAAACCAGTCTGTTTCCATTTTAGCCATCGCCACCTTATTATTGGGGAAATGAGTTTTGATAAAAGTTTGTGCAGTCTGAGGCAATTGGTTTACTTGAATAGGTTTGTCATCATCCGCCCATACCACTGTTTGCAACGTAAATAAGCACACTAACAATAATAATACCTTTTTCATAATCGTCATTTTTTTTATTTGGTTCTACATTCTGTTTTCTGATGCAAATATGAAGGGAGATTCTGAAAAGAATTTGAAATTCTAAAAAAAACACGATTTTTTTTATTGATTATGAGTGGATGCATAAAGTGTAAAACAATGCTCCCCGCTCTTATATTCATAGCAAAGCCTGAGAGCCTGCATTTTACATATCGTATCTGCTATTGCCAAACCTAGACCGGTAGAGCCTTCTTTTTTCTTTCCTTGATAAAAACGCTCAAAAATACGCCGGGCATCCAGCGGTTGTGCCGCCCCTGTATTGCAGAACATCACACTGTGGGGAGTAATGACAATCCGGATGTGCCCACCGTCCATATTGTGCACAAAAGCATTCTTCAACAAATTGGTAAGCAACACCACTGCCAATGTTTCATTTATCGTAAGATAGAAAACACCTTCTTCCTCTATACTTGTTATGATCTCACGATATTGATACACTTCTTTATAGTCCTCCAGATATTGCCTCAATAATTTATTCACTTCTACTTGGACAGTATCCGTAAATTGACCGTTCTCTATCTTCGAAAGCAATAACAAAGACTTGTTCAGCTTCGTTATATGTTCCAAAGTCTGGTGGGTTTTCATCAACTCCTCCAATTGGCTTTCTGAAAGATTTTCATCCTCCATCAGCATCTCCAACCGATTACGACAAATAGCCAGTGGTGTCTGCATCTCATGAGATGCATTACCAATAAATTGTTTTTGCTGTTCGAACATCTGCTCACTGCGCTCTGCATAACGAACAGCCGCTTCATTTAATTTTCTGAATTCTGAAACCCGGGTATTATTTTGTAAAGGCTCGTTTACCTTACCGATACGATATTTATCCAACCAATGAAGCAATACATAAAGAGGACGCATATTCCGATAAAACACCCACACATTAATAACAATTATAGTCAATAATAAAGCGATATAAAGAAAAATAATCCAACCTGCCATAGCATCTTTCAAATCTTCTTTTTCTATAGAAGGAGTCGCTACCGTCAATTCAAAAAACTTTTCGCCATCATCCTTAAAAATGGTCGTAAGGATTCGTGCAGGTTCAGTTTCATCTTTTTCAGGAATATAAACCATAGAATCTTTATAAATGATATCATCACAAGATCCTGCATATTCCTTCGTCACTTCACGCAGGAAATACTGATTGTTGGAAGCTGTATTTTTAGAAGGAAGCTCCTCTCCCGCCAATGCACGTATGATGATAATTTCCGAATAATCCTCCAATGAGTCATCCACTTCATCATTCACCTCATCCATTACAGCAAAATAGAAAAGGATGGCCCAGCCGGTCAATAAAACCGACAACACCAACGATATACGGATAATGATATAATAAATCAGTTTCATTTATTCCACTACCATTTTATATCCAAAACCATAAACAGCCTTCAGTTCAGGAGTAGCTCCAGCCTCTTTCAATCTCTTTCGTAAATTCTTGATTTGGGCATAGATAAAATCAAAATTATCGACTTGATCTATATGGTCGCCCCATACGGATTCGGCAAGTGTGCTTTTATTAACCAATCTGCCGGGACGGTTCATAAAATAAACCAGAATATCATATTCCTTACGGTTCAGTTCAAGCTTCTTTCCAGCTACGGTCACCCCATATTTATCGGGAAAAATTTCTATATTTCCGTATTTGATACTATTTTCCCCACCTTGCTGATGACGGCGTATCACACTTTTGATACGTGCATTCAGTTCCACCAAATGAAAAGGTTTAGGCAGATAATCATCAGCTCCGAGCTCCAATCCTAGTACTTTGTCTTCTATAGAGTCTTTGGCTGAAAGGATGATCACATTTTCCCGTTTATGCATTTCTTTCAACTTTTCCAACAAATCCAGGCCACTGCCATCCGGCAACATAATATCCAGCAAAATGCAGTCATAATCATAATCCTCTATCTTTTGTAATGCGGTACGGTAATCGGCAGCAATTTCCACCACATAACGCTCCTTTTCCAATGAACGCTGAGTCACTTCACGCAAATTAGCATCGTCTTCTACTAATAGTATTTTCATAAGTCCTACTTTTGGTTCTTAAAGACAAAGAAACAAGATAATTCTGAAAAAACACTGAAATAAGAAAAAAAACGAAGAAACCATACAATTTTTTCCATCACCCGACTAATAAACAACAAATATCAAACTAAAAATCGTTATCAACTATACAATCAGCCCCCTGCATCTACCACAACAAGACGCAAGGGGCCACACACAACTCTCTCTAATCAAACCCTAATTATTTGATTTCCATTTGAGAAAAATCCATTTGGCTCAAACCTACTGGTGACGGTGTTTCTTTTAAATCAAAAGAGACTTCCTTTTCACCATTTTTAGCCGAGTTTATTTTTACCTTTATACCCTTTGTTTCCGATGTTATTTCCAAAGAATTCAAATTAAAGGATACCGCACCGTTTCTCCAATAACCAGTAGTATCAGCATACGTATTGTAACGATATTCTAAATGAATATAGCCATCCTGATCGGGCGTAATTGTAGTGTTTTTTACCAAACTAACCAAATGTTTCACTTTAGAAGGCATGTTCTGATTAAAAATAATATTCAAATAACCGCCACTAATCCACATATTATCTTCAAATATATCTACAGGATCATTTCCAAACTCTTCTTCATTCTCTGCTGTCAGCTCCTCTATAGGTTTAGTTAGAATTTCCTTTATACTCAACACTTTGACTGAGCAATCATATCCTTCCGGATAATTATCATACAAAGGATTGAAATAAAGAATAACCCGTTGTCCATCTATCGGGGAATACCAAAAATAATCAGTCGTTGCAGGCCAGATTTGTCCCCATCTGTCACCTGTAAAGTCATAAACATGGGCACCTTTCACATTTACAGTAGCCCAATCCACTGCCACATCACCAAGAGAGTAACCATCATCATCATCACATGATTGGAAAGTGACTCCCATAACTGCCAGGAATGCTAATAATAAAAGGTTCAACTTTTTCATAACTATAATGTATTAATCTCTTTTCTACTCTTAAAAGTAAGAAAGAGATCGAATACTGCATATCATCCATTAATATTAACTTATTTTCAGTAAAAGTCTTGTAGAAAAACCAGATTCATTAAGAAAAAAAATAAAAACTTCCCGATTCGTCACGAACCGGGAAGCTTAAAACTGAGTTATATACAGATTTTCCCATTCAGGGGGAACATGGCTTTTCAGCCTTGTTTTGTTAAGGCAAATGGTTATATATTTTAAAGTTTAGTTTTTAGTGTATTACATTAATTTACATAACAAAAAATATGCCATGGGGCACATCGGCATCCAATACTCTAAAAATCAACAAAATAACCATTATTTCATTTTTCACATTATGTAGAAATACCACAATTTCATTCCACAATTTTGTAGAATTAATCCCCGTTTTTAAAATATATCTTTATCTTTGTAGAATTGATTACTCACTAAACAATATAATTACTATGAAAAAAAGACATTACGGAATGCTTTCATTGGCACTTACTTCATGCTTGGCTGTTCATGCGGAAAACAAAAATCAAAATACAGACAAGCCCAATGTTATCTTCATCTATGCTGATGATTTAGGATATGGTGACTTGGAGTGTTATGGAGCAAAAAACGTACAAACTCCAAATGTCAACCGTCTGGCATCCGAAGGGATACGATTTATCAACGCACACGCTACCGCCGCTACCAGTACCCCATCCAGATATTCCATGCTGACCGGAGAATATGCATGGCGTAAACCCGGAACAGATGTAGCTGCAGGCAATGCAGGAATGATTATACGTCCCGAGCAATATACTATGGCAGATATGTTTAAAAGCTCCGGCTATGCCACAGGAGCATTTGGCAAATGGCATTTAGGATTAGGTGATAAAACTGCACAACAAGACTGGAATGCTCCTCTCTCTGCTTCTCTAGGTGATTTGGGGTTTGACTATTCCTATATCATGGCAGCCACAGCCGACCGGGTTCCCTGTGTATTTATCGAGAATGGCCAAGTAGCCAATTATGATCCTTCAGCTCCGATAGAAGTAAGCTATATAAAAAATTTCCCCGGTGAACCTACCGGAAAAGACAACCCTGAACTTTTATATAATCTGAAACCGAGTCACGGTCATGATATGTCTATCGTGAACGGTATCAGCCGAATCGGTTATATGAAAGGAGGTGGCAAAGCATTATGGAAAGATGAAAATATAGCCGATTCCATTACCGCACATGCAGTTGATTTTATCAAACAACATAAAGACGAGCCTTTCTTTATGTATTTCGCCACTAATGATGTGCACGTTCCCCGTTTTCCACACAATCGTTTCCGTGGTAAAAACAAGATGGGACTGCGCGGTGATGCTATCGCACAATTTGACTGGAGTGTAGGTCAGTTACTCGAAGCCCTCGATAAAATGGGATTAACCCAGAACACATTAATTATTCTTTCCAGCGACAATGGACCGGTAGTAGACGACGGATATGATGACAAGGCAGAAGAGTTACTGAACGGGCACGAACCTGCCGGCAACCTGAGAGGTGGAAAATACAGTGCATTTGAAGGGGGGACTCGTGTTCCTGTAATTGTACACTGGCCTAAAGCCATCAACAAGCCGGAAGTCAGCGATGTGCTTATTTCGCAAATAGACTGGCTGGCATCACTAGCTTCTCTGGTAGATGCCCGTATTCCGAAAGGAAGTGCTCCCGACAGCTACAACCGATTAGCAAATCTATTAGGACAAGACAAAACAGACCGCCCATGGGTTATTGAACAGGCATCCAATCACACCCTATCCGTGCGTACTAAAGATTGGAAATTTATTGAAGGCAGCGATGGTCCTAAAATGATTCCATGGGGTCCGAAAATTGAAACTGGTTATTTAGGTATTCCCCAGTTATATGATATGAAACAAGCAGGTGAAAAGGTGAATTTAGCGACTGAACATCCCGAAAAAGTATTCGAATTACAACAAATATTGAGAAAAGTACGAGATAAAAGTATTCAGATGAAGTAACATGCTGAATACACACCAACCCAATATTTCCAAAAGGGTGAATCAAGACAAAAGAATCACATAAAGGGTCTTGAATTCACCCTCTTTTTTAATCAAGAAAATTTCAATATGGTCCTCATTTCAAAAGAACCAATCCTTATAGACAAAGATCCTTTTCTTTAAAGTCAAAGTATTTATAACAAAACACCTTGAACACTTTCACAAGAATGGGTTACACATAAAAACTCTCAAAGATACAAGATACGTTTTTCCACTTTACCCATAAAAAAGAAATCTCAATTTATTTCTTTATTTTCCCTTCATTCACCAGTTCAGACAGCGCCCTGGCCAATGACGGACGAGTAACTCCCAGCTTCTGCGCCACCTCCTGCTGATTATGAATAACAGAATGTGTTTCTAGATATTTCAACAAACGAGTCTTTAAATTCAACAAAGCAAACTCATTCAATTTCCTGCTTAAAAAGACACTCCTGTCCGAAATATCCTTCAAAAAATTCTGCATCATCAATGGATGCAAACGCATAAATTCTAAAAATCTTTCTTTACCTATTACAAAAACCTCACAAGGTCCTATTGCCTCTACATTAACGGGAAAACGATTTTCAGTGGCAAAAATAAAAGCCGAAGCCAGCAAGTTAGGAGCTCCAATTTCTTCTACCGTCAGTTCTTTCCCTTCATCATTTATCATTCCCGCCCGTACACTTCCCGATGCAAGAATGTACAGCCCTTTACATAAGTCACCTTGCCGGGCAATGATATCACCCGGTTCAAAGTGCTTCAAACTATTCGGAAGTCCGAATAGGAAAGCAACCAATTCTTCCTCTTTCATTCCCCGGAAAGGAGCCATCTGCAATAATCCTGTCAGTTCCATCCTACTTTCTTTTAACTGTTATTTGTATCCGCTGTAACATATGGTACAACTTAAAAGACGAAAACCGTCTACTTTTGCACAAAAGTAATAGAAATCATTAAAATGAAAAAAGATATGGAGAATAACATGTTTTGTTTCCAATGTCAGGAAACGGCCAAAGGTTTCGGTTGCACCTTAAAAGGTGTTTGTGGAAAAAATGCAACTACAGCACGTACCATGGATTTATTGCTCTTTGTAGTACGAGGAATTTCTGTTGTGGCGGATCAATTGCGCCAGCATTCCCTCCCCGTTGAAAAAGAAGTGGACAATTTCATTGTAGACGCCTTATTCTGTACCATTACCAATGCCAATTTCGATGACGAAAGCATTACGAAACGCATTGACAAAGGATTAGCAATACGTGATGACCTTAAGCATCAAGCCTCTGCCAAGGACATTCCTCTGCCGGAAGCCGATGAATTAAATTGGAAAGGCAGCCACGATGAATATGATGCAAAAGCCGCAACAGTCGGCGTATTACGTGAACAAAACGAGGATCTACGCTCTTTAAAAGAACTGATTATGTATGGTCTGAAAGGAATGGCTGCTTATCTGGAACATGCCATGAGGTTAGGACATAATGACGAAAGTATTCATCGTTTCATGCAGAACACCATCGCACAAATTACAACAAAATCTTTATCGGCTGATGAACTGACTGTATTAGCACTGAAAACAGGTGAAATAGGCGTTCGAACAATGGCTCTGCTCGACAAGGCAAATACTTCCAGGTATGGCAATCCGGAAATTACCCATGTAAATATAGGAACAGGTACTCGCCCCGGTATTCTGATAAGCGGACATGACCTGCATGATCTGGAAGAATTGTTGGAACAAACCAAAGACAGTGGCGTGGACGTATATACTCACGGTGAAATGCTTCCTGCACATTACTATCCGGCATTTAAAAAATATACACATTTTGCAGGAAACTATGGAAATGCCTGGTGGAAACAACGGGAGGAGTTTACCTCGTTCAATGGTCCTATCCTGTTCACAACCAACTGCATCGTTCCCCCTCTGCCCAATGCCACTTATAAAGAACGCATGTTTACCACTAATTCTACCGGATATCCCGGCTGCAAGCATATTACAGCAGACGAGAAAGGACATAAGGACTATACTGAAATTATAGAAACAGCCAAACAATGTGCCGCACCGACAGAAATAGAACATGGAGAAATCGTTGGTGGTTTTGCCCATAATCAGGTATTACAACTAGCAGACAAGGTAGTAGAAGCGGTAAAGAGCGGAGCTATCCGTAAGTTCATCGTCATGGCTGGTTGTGACGGACGTATGCGCAGTCGCGATTACTACACCGCTTTTGCCGAGATGCTCCCCAAAGACACAGTCATTTTAACAGCCGGATGTGCTAAATATCGTTATAACAAACTAGGGTTAGGTGAGATTAATGGCATTCCGCGTGTTTTGGACGCAGGACAATGTAACGATAGCTATTCATTGGCAGTCATCGCCCTCAAACTGAAGGAAGTATTCGGGCTACATGACATCAATGAACTGCCCATTATTTACAATATCGCCTGGTATGAACAGAAAGCGGTAATCGTATTGCTGGCATTACTCAGTTTGGGAATAAAAGAGATTCATCTCGGTCCCACCTTACCCGCATTCCTCTCGCCCAACGTGACGAAAGTACTGGTCGAAAACTTTGGAGTAAGCGGTATCGGTACAGTAGAAAGTGATATGAGAAAATGGGGATTAACGAACGAATAAACGGAATAATTATGAAACAGAAAAATTACCATTCATGTACAGTCGGACAAATTGTAGCCGGCAACTTTGATACAACCAAAGTATTCTCCCGTTACCATATTGATTTTTGCTGCCATGGCAATACTCCGTTTGCAGAAGCCTGCCGGAACCGTGGTATTGATCCCGAAGCAGTAGCACATGAATTAAATGAATTACAAGAGAATACGGTTAGTAATGCTCCTGACTTTGCCGGATGGCCCATCGATTTATTAATAGACTATGTATTGAAAATACACCATCGGGGAATCCGTGCCAAAGGTCCGCAAATAGAAGCATTATTAACCAAAGTAACCGAAGCGCATTCAAAGAATCATCCAGAGTTACTGCAAGTCCAGGCACTGTTCCGCTACTCGCTTCTTGATTTGGAAAATCATTTATCAAAAGAAGAGAATGTATTATTTCCTTATGTTTATGAAATGTTCCAAGCCAAAGAGGAAGGCTTGAAAGTAGCTAAATTCCATTGCGGCACCATTCTGTATCCCATCGAAGTGATGGAAGATGAACATAATCACGAAGGAGAACGTTTTGAAAAAATCTCTTCATTAACCAACGGATTCACCGCCCCTGAAGATGCTTGTGCCAGCTTCCGCTTGGTTTTACAACAATTGAAACAATTTGAAGAGGCATTACATGAACATATCCACCTGGAAAACAATATCATTTTTCCCAGAGCATTAGAATTGGAAAAGAAGGAAGCCATCTGATAACTACACCATGACACTTCCATTTACAAAAGTGCCCAAAGTGAAATAATGCACAAATCACTTTGGGCATCTTCATGTATTATAACCCACGCTCCACTATATAATCTTGTCCCTGTTCTGTCATCAAGTCATATTCATACACCTTATACAAAGCAGGATATTGCGGGTTTATCTCCTTGGTAACCAAAGGCTCTTTGATCTCTGCCTGCATATAATATTCATTCGGATTCTTACCTTTTGCCTCTTTTAATCCAACCCCACGCAAAGGAACATACGAACGTAAACGCAAATTACCTCCCAAACGGGAATGAATCTTCGCTTTATCCAGCTGCACGCCATTCCAGTTCATATCCACCACAAACCCTCCACGGGCAACCAGTCCTTGCACACTTCCTGTGGCCCAGGCATCCGGAAGAGCCGGAAGCAAATGTACAGCTCCGTCATGGCTCTGCAACAACATTTCAGCCACACCGGCAGTATAGCCAAAGTTGCCGTCAATCTGGAAAGGCGGATGAGCATCAAACAGATTAGGATAAGTCCGTCCTTGCGGATAAGCCTCTTTCACTTCATCTCCAGGCAGCAGCTTCAACATATTATTAATAATCCGGAACGCATGATTACCGTCCAGCAAACGGGCCCACAGATTAACTTTCCAGCCAATGGACCAACCGGTAGCTTCGTCGCCACGCTGTAACAACGTGTTTTTAGCTGCCTGGAAAAGCAAAGGATGGGTGTAAGGAGATATCTGATTACTAGGGAACAATCCATATACATGAGAAATATGGCGATGCTTGTCATTCGGATTATCCAAGTCTTCCAGCCATTCCTGTAGCTGATTGTATTTCCCGATCTGCATCGGGGCCAGACGATTTAACATAGACCGCAAAGAATCCTGATAAGAAGCGGACATTTTCAGAATTCTTGACGCATGCAATGCATTGCTAAGCACATCGAAAATTATCTGATTATCCATCGTACAACCTGCCACAATCGTTGAAGCTTTTTTAGTATCCTCTCCCGAAGGTCCATGTTCCGGAGACATGGACGGAGCAGTCACCATCCAACCGTATTCAGGATGTTCAGTCAAATAATCAAGATAAAAATCAGCAGCTCCTTTCAATGCCGGATAGGCTTCGGAAAGAAACAACTTATCCCCACTATATAAATAATGCTGCCACAAGTGGGTAGTCAACCAAGCACCTCCCATGGGCCATGTACCATAAAACGCCTTATCCACCGGACCGGTGGCACGCCATATATCTGTATTGTGATGAGCCACCCATCCGTTGCATCCATACATAGTCCGTGCCGTTTCCCTGCCGGTAACTGATAATTCTTTCACCATTTCGAACAAGGGCTGGTGCGTTTCACTCAGATTGGTCACTTCAGCCGGCCAGTAATTCATTTCCGTATTAATATTGATGGTATATTTTCCATCCCATGGAGCAGCCAGTTTATTATTCCATATACCTTGCAAATTGGCAGGCTGACCTCCCGGCTGGGAGGAGGAAATAAGCAAATAACGTCCATACTGAAAAAGCAACACCGCCAAAGAAACATCCTTACCCTCATTGAACAGTTCGATGCGTTTGACAGTTTCCAGCTTAGCCCGCTCACTGGTTCCCAAATCCAATCTTACACGGTCAAACTGCTCTTTATAAAGAGCTATATGCTCCTGTAAAACCTGACTATAAGGGCGTCCCAATGCCAGAGACAGATATCCGGACGCTTTTTTACTCTCATTGCCACTTATATCGTGATAATTAATAAAATTCGTACCCGATGAAACATACAGAGTAACACTGTCCGCTCCTTCCACTGTAATGTTTTGGTCATCAATTTTCACCTTACCCCCATCCACATCAGCCTGTGTCTGTGTTTCCATACGAATCAATCCTTTCACTCCCTCATGATCCCTACCCCTTCCGGTCAGAACCAATTTCTTTCCTTTCCTGCTGACTTTATGCTCCAATGGCGACACATATCCGACCTTAAAATTCAGTTTTCCCGGCCGGTCTGCTGTCAAACGGACCACTACCACCTTATCAGGAAATGATGCAAAAACTTCACGTTGAAAAGTCACGCCATCCACTTTGTAACGGGTAGTAGCCACCGCAC
>ERZ779877.871-NODE-871-length-29800-cov-4.637990_pt1 | contig 29800 bp, 28 predicted proteins | sample MGYA00511556_ERZ779877 | MGnify/ENA primary metagenome ERZ779877 (study PRJEB29588, sample SAMEA2159338) | human gut metagenome | biome: human gut; feature: human-associated habitat; material: faeces | place: Denmark | collected 2008/2010 ...
GACGTGCTCGCGGACCTCCTCAAGTCCGGCAACCTCTACGGCGGGCTCAACTCGTTCATCTCGATAACCGACGCTATGTCCGCCAGGCATCTGAGCATCGGCGGACTGGACGACACCCGCGTCGCCGCCGACTACCTGGTGAAGGGGAGGGCGACCGCGGTCCTCGGCGCCCCCAGCTACATCATACGCATGTTCACACAGAACCACGACCTCCTCAAAGGGTACGGCAGGGTCAGGAAGGTGTTCTTCGGAGGGGAGATGATGACCGACGGCCAGATGAGGTACCTCAGGGACGAGTTCGGCATCGAGGTCATCCGGGGCGTGCTGTACGGTGCCAACGAGACCGGTACGATGGGGTACCAGTGCGACGAGTGCGGACACAACGTGTACCACCTGTGCTCGGACATCCAGAGATTGGAGATCGTGAGGACGGATTCCGACGAGCCCGTGGGGGAGGGCGAGGTCGGGAGGCTCCTGTTCACCGGATTCCTCAGGGAGAACGGGCACACCGAGAGGTACGACATAGGCGACCTGGGCAGATGGGTCCCGGGCAGGTGCTCGTGCGGCAGGATGGAGCCGAGGTTCGAGCTTCTCGGCAGGCACGGCGACGTCGTGCGTGTCGGAGGGACGTTCTTCAACTACCATCGTGTCGCCGCCATCCTCGCCCACAGGTTCGGATACAACGGCCTCATGCAGATCGTCCTGGGGACGGAGGGGCTGACCGACACGATGTCCATCCGCCTGCAGGAATCCGGAGCACCCACGGACGGGGCGTTGGAGGTCCTGGTGGAGGAGTACGACTCCTTCGCCAAGGTCGTGCCGACCGGACTCGTCAGGGTCTCCGTGGACCGCATACCCGACGGGGACTTCATCATGAACGAGAAGAGCGTCAAGCTCAGAACCATCGTGGACGGAAGGGAGAGATGACGCAGAGGAGCCCGTATCTGGTCAACAGGGCGTTCCGCTCCTATCTGGCGGCCACAGTGATGTCCACGATGGCCGTCTCGTTCGGAACGATGCTGGGGAGCATAGTCGTGGGGAACGTCATGGGTCCCACCGCCCTCGGCGCGGTCAATGTGATGATGCCCATCATCCAGCTCCTGGCGGCCCTCAACGCCCTCATCAACATAGGCGGCGCCACCGTGATGGCCGTGAACGTCGGCAGGGGGAGGACGGACGAGGTCCGCGGGATCTTCACGAAGTCCATGCTCATGTCGTTGGCGGTGTCCGTGGCGATCGCGGTGGTCGGCGTCCTGTTCATCGACGAGATCATGCCGTTCCTGTGCACGGATTCGGCGCTTATGGACATGGCGAAGGAGTACGGGCTCCTGGTGTTCGCCATGAGCCCCCTGTTCGTCATCATGCCCGGATTGGGGGCCTACGTCAGGACTGACAACTCCCCCAGGCTCGCCATGGCATCGTTCATCGCCATGAACGCCACGGACCTGGTGCTGTCGTTCGTGTTCATGGAGTACCTCGACATGGGTCTGACAGGATTCGCATTGGGAACTGGCATCGGATACGTGGTGGGGCTGGCGGTCCTCGCACCGCACTTCATCGGCAGGGACAGGGCCATAGGCATCGGCAGGGGTTCCGTGCGGTCGTCGGAGATACTGACGATGGGCGCCCCGACCGCCCTCGGCATGGGGATGATCATGGTGAACATGCTGGGCATAAACCTCCTGGTCATGGACCATTTGGGATCGGACGGGATGGCCATACGCTCCGTGTGCACCAACGTCCAGATGATCTCGTCCATCTTCGTCTCGGGGATATCGCAGACCCTGCAGCCGGTGGGAGGATCGCTGTACGGTTCCGAGGATCTGACCGGGATGAGGATGGTCGTGGGTATCGCCACGAAATACCAGCTGGCCGTAGCCGGCGTCGTCACCCTGGTGACGCTGATCGCACCGACGGTGTTCCTGACCCTGTACGGTGTGACGGATCCGTCAATCCATGATGCGGCCGTCCGCGACCTGCGCCTTTTCGCACCCTACATCCTGTTCCAGGCGGCCAACTACTTCATAATGGTCATCTACCAGGTGTTCGGCCATCGTCCGATCGCCCTGTCGATATCGGTCATGGAGTGCGGGTTCATCCTGGCGGCCGCCTATGCGCTCACGCCTCTCAGCACGGATTTCATCTGGCTGTCTTTCGTCATAGGCGAGGCGCTGGTCACAATCGTCATCGTCGTCCTCTCGCTCGCCATCAGGCACCGCAGCCCCGAGTTCTCGGGGGTGGCCCTGCTTCGGAAGCCGAGCGGCCAGGTCATGGACACATCCATGTCCGGGGACGGCTCCGAGCTCTCGCAGGTCCTGGACGAGACCTCCGCCTTCCTTGAGTCCGCAGGGGTCGACAGGGCGTGGTCGGAGCGCGTCAGGCTCTGCTGCGAGGAGATCCTCCTGAACGTCGTCGACCACGGGGTCCGCAGGGATCCGGAGAGGTTCGTCGACCTCATGGTCAGGGTGGACGGGGACGACGTCAAGGTGACCATCAGGGACGACGGTCCGAACTTCGATCCCGTGAAGTACGACGAGGAGACTGGGTACGGTCTGATGATCGTGAGGGGCGAGTGCACGACGCTGAACTACGCCAGGAGCATGGACCAGAACAACGTGTTCATTGGCTTCCGCACGGTGTGAGACGGAGTCGGGGCACAGGTCAAAAATACGTGTGCATGTTAGCAGTGGTCATGAAGCAGATCATGGTCGGAAAGGTCAAGGAGGTCTACGAGGTGGACGACGACACCCTCGAGTTCGCCTACACCGACAACATCTCCGTGTTCGACAAGATCATACCGTCGAAGATCCCCCACAAGGGAGAGACCCTGTGCAGGACAGCCAAGTACTGGTTCGGGAAGCTCAACGAGGCCGGTATCAACAACCACTACATCAGCGAGCCCTCCAAGGACAGGATGAGGGTCAAGAGGGTGCAGGTCATCCGCGACTACAGCAAGATCGACGGCACCACCACGAACTACCTGATCCCCCTGGAGGTCATCTGCAGGTACTACGCCGCAGGGTCCCTCCTGGACAGGCTCAAGTCGGGCAAGGTCAAGCCCGAGGACCTCGGGTTCCCCGCGGGACACGAGGTCAAGAGGGGGGAGAAGCTCCCCAAGCCCTTCGTGGAGTGCACCACCAAGCTGGAGGAGCACGACGAGAACCTCACCGAGGCCGAGGCCAAGGAGATGGCGGGACTGTCCGACGCCGAGTACCAGGAGATCGTGGACACCGTCCTGAGGATCGACCAGATCATCGCGGAGGAGGCCGGAAAGCGCGGGCTCATTCACTGTGACGGTAAGAAGGAGTTCGGATACGACAAGGAGAGGAAGCTCATGGTCGTGGACACCTTCGGCACCCTGGACGAGGACCGCTGGTGGGACGCTGAGGAGTACGCCAAGGGCAACATCGTGGAGCTCTCCAAGGAGTTCGTCAGGCAGTACTACCGCGAGACCGGTTACCACGACGAGCTCTACGCCGCCAGGGATGCCGGGAAGCCCGAGCCGGACATACCTGCTCTCCCCCAGGACATCATCGACCGTGTGAGCAAGCTCTACGTCGACATGTACGAGCGCATCACCGGCGAGAAGTTCTGACCAAACCCTATCCAGCCGGGGGAGACCCCGGCAACCCCATTTCTGATATAGACGGTCGTCGTTATCATCCTGGGGCGCTCGGCCCCGGAGATAGCATGAAGGACCTCGGAGTGAAGCCATACATGTTCCCGATGCCTGTCGGGATGATCGCAACGTACAACGAAGACGGGTCCGTCGATGTCATGAACATGGCATGGGGCGGCGTCTGCGGCGACAACCTGGTCGCTTTGAACCTGGACGAGGGCCACAAGACCTCGGAGAACATCAAGAGGACAGGGGCATTCACGCTCAGCATCCCGGATGTCGCCCATGTGAAGGAGGCGGACTACTTCGGCATCGCCTCGGCGAACGACGTGAAGGACAAGTTCGAGCGCACCGGTCTGACCGCCGAGAGGAGCTCCAGGGTGGATGCGCCCGTAGTCATGGAGTTCCCGGTCACCCTCGAGTGCAAGGTCGCCGAGATCCAGCACGGCATCGAGGGGTTCCGTGTGGTCGGGGAGATCCTCAGCGTCCTCGCGGACGAGAGGGTGCTCGATGCCGACGGCAACGTGGATCCCGTCAAGGTCGACCCGATAATGTACGACTGCTTCCAGCGCGGATACTACGCCGTGGGGAGGAAGGTCGGACAGGCCTGGGATTCCGGCAACGACCTCTGAAACATCCAAACTTGGGGCGTGAGCCCCCCCCCATTCATCCTTGGATGTGTGTTCGTATCTCTTTTCCGTATGTATCGCCGTCGACATCGCCCTGGTTGTGGGGTCGATGAGTGGCATCGTAGCGATGGTCCCCTCGCGCACATCCTCAAGGCCGCAGAACAGCAAGATGGATGTCGTTATCACAAGCGACACCATCACGACGTCGAACTACAGCTTTATTCTGCCGAACTCCGTCCTGTGCAGTCATGACAGCATCCTGACGATGCCGTCGGTCGGGCAAAAGGAGACGTTGATCTTCACAGTGACAGTCGTTCCAGAGACAGCAGAAGGATTCTAACGATGGCGAGTATCCAACACGTCACATAGTGGTTCGAGTGGATGCCGTCGAGCAGGGATATAGCGATGTCGTTGAATAGGCTGAAGACCAGGACGGTGGGCAGCTAGAGGATGAGCATAATCCTGTACTTATTCCATACCTGGGTGCACTGTATTGCAAGGAAGACCAAGTTGACGATCAGTGTTCAGGTCCCCAGGGATAGATCGGCATCCAATGATAGGACAAGCGGGAAGGTCGTCTGGAGGGGGTGGCCCCCAGTCCTGCCTTGGCGGATGCGGCTATGCCGAGAGTTATATGAATAGCCCTGCCACCGACACATCCATGTTCTACGAAATCCGACGTTACGAGCTCTATAGAACGGTAGTTCGAATCGAATATTTGTTCAAAACGAATTATTCAAGTTACCATGGATTGGCTTTTGATGGCGCTGGTGATTCATAGAGAATCCGACGATTCTTTTATCAACAGTTGTGGAGATACCTGTTTGCAGCAACGGTCGCTGAGATGGAGAGGGCTCCTCCGGATGCCTTGTCACTTCCGATGTACAGCGCCATAAGCGCTGTACGAGGTTAGGAGATGACAGACAACAGTATGACCGTCAGGACACGTTATGCCGATTTCTCAGAGGAAGATGTAGGATTCGTCGATAAGCGTTTCTCGGAGATCGCTGATTCGAAGGAGACATGGAAGGAATCCGAGAAACACGCAATCTTCAGTTACATAGATTTCAGCCTGAAATATCTGGCTTCCACAACTTCAGACAAGTACGGGAGCCTGCAGAATCGCCTTATCGATGTCTGCAGAAGACATGGGCTGATACCGCAGTTCCAGGTCTCAGGAAGGCCCACAATGCTTCCGACACCGGGTTTCACACTCTCCCCTGACGGCTCGTTTATCGTGGACAAGGAACCAAAGGGGACCTTGGTGATTATTTCCACGAGCTACATGCGTCCTGTGACGAGAATAGTTCCGATCACAGGCGATGTGTCGGGATTCAGCTTCTCACCGGATTCCAGGATGCTAGCGGTATCCGAGGGTAAGGGGCTCTATATATGGGACATGACGGAGCTGAACGTCAAATATGCAGTAGATGTGACCAATGGGTCCAATCCGTGCTGGTGCGGATCCGACACAATTGCTTATGTGGACAACAGCGGAATGCTAATTCTCCACTCGATGAGTTCAGGAAATGACGAGTTCCTGGGAATTCACGGCGAAGTCAGAGCTGTATCCGTGAGTCTGGACGGGACGAGACTTCTGGTGCTCGGAGAGGAATCATTCCTCTTATCGAGTGGGGGAGAGATACCGATCGTTCAGGATTTCCCAGAAGAATTCGAAGTATATCCAACGGATGATGGTTTCCTAGTTCTTTCCGAGGGCAGACTCTACAGGATCTCCGATGAAGGTGTCAGCGATGGATCGCGGATTTGCCAGGAAGAGGTCGTAGGAAGGAAGGAGTACCGTAGACGTTACCAGGCGTTAAACCCATATTCGGAAGAATCAGATGGTGACGGGCTACCAGTCTCCGTCGAGGCTTGGTGCATCCTCGGATGTTCTACCCGCGGAACGGTTTCCCTGGCATGGTTCGAGGAGGAAGAATGCCAGTACAAAGTGAGGATGGAGGAGTTCTCCTTCGGTTCCGAGGGCATCAGGGGTCTGAGGGACTCTATATTTACTATCGAAAGGGATCCGATTCAGTCATCTATGCTCTCCCTAGCCCCGTCTGATCTCGTGGATGCGAGGGATAAGACCGTTGTAACGATGACATTCAGGAACGGGAACCCACGCATCGGGAAGTTCAAGAGAGGAAAGGATCACGGGATTCCCCACAATGTTCTAGCTCCGGACCGGTCGAGGTACAATTCCACCATCGTTCAGAGACCGGATGGAACATACATGGTGGTTGCAACCGGAGACGATGAGGACGTCGGAGATGAGACCTATCCAAACACCGAGATATACATCAAGGGTAGGAAGGTACCGGTCAATCTATATCATCGGCTCGTCGTCAGGCTAATGGATCCGGAGACTGGGATGAAGAAGCCCATTGTCGGTAACACCGCGGACCTACTGGGTCCGAGGGGACGTGGAATCAACCCCAACTATGGTCCATGGTTGATGGACGGTGGGGACACACTCCTGGTGATGCTTAGCTCGCAAGAATTGGTATCATTCGATCTGAAGAGTGGCCAGAAGCATTTTTACAACTGGCGTGGTGAGGATCACGAATCCAATCACGAGAAAACGATAATCCGTTACAGTATGCCTTTCCTGACTGTACTTGACGTGACCGAAGAGTGTGTCACCATCGCCAGATATAACAAAGAGACAGGAAGGACGGACATCTGCGAGAGGTTGAACGGAAAGCTGAAGCCGATCGGCAATAGGACCATTCTGGATGCGGACGTCTCTGGTGACGACGGGAAGGACAAGACCTTCTGTTTACGGGAATGGAATCCGCAAAGGTACGTCTGGGGCGAAGGGATACGTAGATCCGATGGATCAACCCGTCAATCGGATACAACATACGTTGAAATAATCAGCACATGTTCGAAGAGCTATGGGTTGGAAGTCACAGCTTCGGCCACACATCTCCATAACGGTATGAAAACAGCGGTATTCTATCTCCCAGCTATACCAGTGCTATGCGATCCAGAGGACGGGTCCTGGAATGAGGACCATTTGCTGGATTCGGTTCTGGTTTCCTCCTCCGAGAACATGTGTGCAGTCCAGAGGGCGACGTGGGAAGTCCCTTTCGATGGTCCTCGTCAGTCGGTGGAGATCGATGTGTGGGACGGGAGGTCCTGGAGAACGTTTCAGGCCGTCAACCCATTGTATCCGGGGGACTACAACAGCTACTATCCGGTCTCCTTTGTAGGTGTGGACCGCTGCGTCTTCATCGAGGCAACAGAGGTTGGGACGAATCTGGTTACGGTCAAGGAAGGGTCGGAGGAGAGGAGGTCCATCCCGGAGGAGTTTATTCAGGCGACGGTATGCTACTCTGACGATGAGGAGACCATTCTGGTCAACGCGACATCCAAGTGTATGTTCAGGCTCACGTTGGAAGACATCGTCCGCATAGCCAACACCTGCATGGCAGGGGAGAGGTTCACATCTAAATCCGTAGTTAGTGGGCGGAGGGTGTATCGCACCAACAGCGGCAGACTCCTCGTGGATGACGAAAATCTCGCACCGGTCGATTCGAGGGATCTCTGCAAGGATTTATCTAATGGGAGACTATACTCAGAATTCGGCGTCTACATGCTAGAGAGGCGCTGAATCGAACGTGCATCGTTATCATGTCCGGCCTCCGGTCGGGTGTCATGGTCCGGGGTACTAGGAAATCTAGGAACCCGGAGGTATGACAAATGTCAATCAATCATAAAGTGAAGGTAGCGTACTGCACAGCAATCAAATCAGAGTCGGATCCAAACCAGGTAATATGGTCGGACTGCATCAGGACGTTCATTAAGAAGAACAAGGACCTGACCATAGAGAATGTAGAGGACGGGGATGCGGACCTTCTGAACATCTCCTGCAGTGCATTCTGTGACGATCTTCCCTCAATAGTGTCCAGATATGGGAGTCCGATCATGGTCACCGTCGGAGGGGCATATCCCACGAACTACCCCGAAAGGGTGCTGGAGGACCTCCCGACGGCTATAGTCGTTATCGGGGAGGGAGAACGCACCACACTCAATCTCCTGAGGCTCGTCGAGGCGGCCATCGTCGGAGGAAGGGAGCTAGACCGTAACGAGCTCCGCGACATCCCCAACATCGCCTACGTCCACGAAGGGGAGGTCGTCATCACAAGGAGGGAGATATCTGATCTTCCGCTTCTGAACATCCCCATGATATACACGGAGCATGTCGACGAGACAACCATGCTTCGCGTGGAGAGCTCCAGAGGATGCGATTACGGATGCTGCAGTTTCTGCGCCGTTCCAAGGAAATACAACGGTGTCCGTCGTAGAGACTACCCCATCGACAGAACGATTTTCGAAATCAGATCATTGGCGTCTTTCGGTCGTGTGATCGCCTTTACAGACGAGGAGTTCATCGGACTAGACACAAGGCACGCCTGGGATCTCGTGAACAGGATCATCGAGGAGAAGAAGAATGGCACCATCCCGTACAACACCAGGTTCGTTGCCAGTGTGAGCGTCTTCATGCTGGCGAGGAACGACTGGGACGGCGGCATGAACGACGAGCTCCTCAGACGGATGAGGAAGGCGGGGTTCGACCGTCTGTTCGTGGGAATAGAGTCGGGGTCCGCAACGCAGCTGAGGAGATACGGGAAGGGGGTGACACCGGAAGAGAACGAGACGGTCCTGAAGGTCTTCAAGAACATCGGAATCGAGCCGGACATAGGCTTCATCATGTTCGATCCATTGATGAGCATAGAAGAGCTCAGAGAGAACATCCTGTTCATATCCAGGAACGGCCTCGACAGGGGAGAGTCCCGTCTTTCGAAGAGGATGATTCTGATTCCGGGAACCCGTTACGCATACGACTACGAGCGTCTGACCGGCAGAAAGGCACCGGACATGCCGCGTGAGTGCACCGCAGAGGAGTTCCTTGACCCGTCCGTCAGGCGCATCATCGAGATTATCGGAACCGAGGACCAATGGGTGAATGTGCTGCAACACAGCGTGCGCATGACTGGGGGTGCCGGCGCCAGGACCCTAAGAGACATCCGTATGTCGGAGTTCCAGGCGATAGTAAGGGCCTACGAGGAGGTCATGGGGGAGGAGCTGGATTTGCGAGGGGATTCGAATGGGAATCATCACGACCAATCCAAACGAGAGAGTGGAGATGTTCATCGATCTGATGAACATAGAGACTGTCGCCGGCAGGGGGAGGGTCGATTACCCCCTCCTGTGCAGAATCCTGGCGAACGGCCGTCAGATCCGTTGCGTCAGGGTCTATGACCACAAGAGGGACGATCCAGAGCAGGAGATGCTGCACAGGCGTTTGAAGGAGGATGGGTTCCGTCTGGTAGTCCAGAAGACCAGGGCATTCGATGCCAACAAGCAGGTCGGCGTCGATGTCAGGCTCTCCGTGGATGTGACGATGTGCGCTCTGGAGAGCGGATGCGACACAATCATCGTCGTGAGCGGCGACGGGGATTTCTGTCCACTGATAGAGTCCATCAAGATGAGAGGGAAGAAGGCCGAGTTCGCGTCGTTCGAGGAATGTGCCAACAGATGCCTGGTCGAGGATGCGGACAGGTTCCTCCTCCTAGACAACATCCCCATGCTGAGGTTGGAGGGGTCGTCATGAAAACGATGTTGGATGCGGCATCAGATGAACCCTGCATCCGGTTCGCACTTGTGGAGTTCTCTGAGCTCGGAAGGGAGGGAGATCCCATGGGAAGATACAACGGCCTCCCCGTGTACCCTTCCAGGGACGTACGTGGATCCATCCAGCAGGGCGGGAGCTACATCTGCTCCCTGGATCAGACAGACAAGGTCAATTGCTACTGGGCAAGGCCAGTCAAAGAGGTCGACGATGATTATCTCCGCTCTATTGTATGCGACCTATCTGACGAGTTTGCGGAACACATCTATCACAAGCACAGCGATCTTGTCCGCAATGATGTCACTCTCATAGCCGAGAGGGAGATCACGGAAAGAATCGAGAAGAAGATTCGTCATGAGTATGAATCGCGCATAATGGATCTGGAGGAGCAGCTGGAGGAGGCGAAGGCTTGTGTCGGTCATACAGGAGGCATGGGGTCGGATGGAGCGAAGATCGTGGAGGGAATGCTGGTATCGGACAGGATAGATTCCAGACGTTACTCGTGTCGCGTAGACATCAGGAGTTCGACAATCCTTGTTCTGCCGGACGATGAGGGGGACATCAGGCCCAACGGAGGAGCGATTCCGATTAAGAATCTGCTGGAACTGTTGGGAGGAGAGCCCAGAGTGACGTACTGCAGGGGGCTGAACGGATTCCTAATCAGTCGCAGGGAGGATATCCGGGGAGACATCCCCATCCTGTTGGAAGGGATCAGAGCAGGTCGGCGGCGACCATCTTCTCGCCTATCGGGCATTCCAGATCCTTGCCGAGTCTGACGACGGTGTACTTCTGCCCGTCCCTCTTCCCGACGGCGTGGCACAGCCAGTAGTTGGGGCAGGACACCTCGGGGCATTTCGACTCCGCGTACGTGAGGGTGACGCCCTCCATGGCGCCCTTCTTAGGGATGGCGCCGGGGGTGGGGACCTTCTCGACCTCCACGGCGACGACCTCGCCCTCGCATTCCTGGCAGCTGTGCCTCTGGTTCCTGACCTCCACGACCCTGTATCTGGAACCGGGTTCGAGGTTGAAGCACACACCCTTGAGCCTGCAGTCCTTGCAGTCGGTGATCGGACCCATGAAGTAGAATTCTCCGCCGACCTTGGCCTGCGGCTCGCTTAGTAGAGTGATCAATGCCATTTTGTCACCTCATATGACCCCTGTTGCGCGGGCGACCTTCTCGGCCACCTCCGGGCTGATCCCGCCGTCCCCCAGTATGGTGAACCTGTCGGACCTGATCTCGTGGGCATGGGACATGGCGTAGATCACGTCCTCAGCGGTCAGGCCAAGTCCTGCCGCGGTGGTGGGCGCACCGATGGTGGCCAGGGCGTCGCGGATCGTCTCCCAGTCCCCTCCGTGGAGGTACATGGTCATGATCGAGCCCACTCCGCACTGCTCGCCGTGGAGCGCCTTCCCCGGATACTTCAGGTCTATCATGTGGGAGAACATGTGCTCGGCGCCGCTGGTGGGCCTCGAGCTGCCGGCGATGCTCATCGCGATCCCGGACATGATTATCGGCTTTATCGCGATCCAGACGCTGTCCTCGAGGTTCGGCTTGATGAGCGGCGCATCGTCCAGGATGGATTCGGCAGCGTATCTCGCAAGGGAGTACGCGGACCTGCTGAACGGGACGTTCTTCAGTCTCCTGGCGAAGTCCCAGTCCCTGATGGCGGTAAGGTTGGAGATCACGTCCGCGCAGCCCGATGCCAGCAGGCGGTAGGGGGCTTTCGAGATGATCCCGGTGTCGGCTATGACCCCCATGGGGGATGCGGACTCCATCGAACGGGAACCTGAATCCGATTTGAGGGATGCCCTGTTGGAGGCGATACCGTCGTGCGCGGCGGATGTGGGGATGCTTATGAACGGGAGGTTGAGGTCCCTGCTGACGACCTTCGTCAGGTCTATCTTGCTACCGCCTCCAACGGCGAGGACGAAGCTGGAGCCGAACTCGCGGATGCGGTCCTCCACGAGGCGGGCGTTGTCGATCGTTGCCTCGCCCACCTGGACGACATCCATGTCGTAACCGTCCATGTATCCGAGAACCGCCTTGGCGGCCGCGTCCATCGTCCTGGTCCCGGTGACGATGGTCCCGACCCTGCCGGTGTGGATGCCCTCGCACATGTCCCTTACGCATTCGAGAACGCCGTGTCCCGCCACGATGTTCCTGGGCATCTCGACCATCTTGACCTTCGTGAAGTCCTCTATCAATTCCCCATCTCCTCCTGGGCAATTGTCGGAGGACATTATAAAGGGTGGCGCATTCTGCCAATGCATGGACAAGACCCTGATAGTCTGTGGAAGCGCAGGTCGCGGCGGAGTCACCGAGACGATGTGCCAGATGGCGGCGGATGTCATCAGGGCCAAAGGATACGATTCGATTGTGGTGTATCCATCCGAAATGAGGATAGAGCACTGCAGGGGATGCGACAGGTGCAGGGAGGGGCGGTGCATCATCGACGACGACATGCACAAGCTCTACCGCCTCTTCGCGGACTCTGACTTTCTGATACTCGCGACCCCGCTGCATTTCAGCGGCCCGTCATCTCTGATCAAGACCGTGATGGACCGGTTCCAGGCGTACTGGTTCGGAAAGGACCTGCCCCACCCCAAGGCGGCGGCAGGTATGATATGCGCGGGGAGCGAGAAGCCCAACTTTGAACCGACGATCGCCATAATGAGGGCGTTCGCCATCACGACCGACATGAAATGGCTGGGTCAACTGGAGTTCGCAGGGACAGACGTCCGCGGGGACACGGGCGCGGACGAGGAGGTCGCCCGTTTCATCGGGGACATCTTTGCGCTCGGAGACAGCTTACCCAGAGCCGTGAGGGTCCCTCCTGACCGCTACGGCGGCGAGTGAACGGCACCGCCGACGGGAAGCCGTCGAAGATCTCCTCCCAGGTCGCCTCCGTCACCGACCCGTCGGTGTCCAGGACGCAGGTCCTGTAGAATCCGATGTCGGCGAGGGCGGAGAGCGTCACCAGCAGGTCTCCTGGCTTTCCTTGTCTGAGGACGGCCCTTCCCCCGATCGCGTACACGACCGGTACGAAGCTGTCCGACACGGAATGGATGTCCTCTAGCTCCGTATCGGACGCGGAGGAGTGGTACGCCCCCATCACGATGTCAGCGCTCGTGTTGAACGCGTCGAACAGGTCGTCCACCGTCTCGATGTGCGTCATGAACCAGATGTCCGATCCGCGCACCCTCATTGTCTTCATGACCCTCTCCGAGAACGTCCTCTCGGAAAGGCTGTCGAGGTCCACCACGACCGCGGGCGACCTCTCCTCGGAGCGTGGTATCGACGCCGTCGCCTCGTCGAACGGGACCGGGGCCCCGACCGCGACCGGACGGACGCCGTCGAACCAGGCCGGTACGGCCACAAGCCCGTCGGCCCGATGGGATGCGAAGATCGCTGGGATGTCCATGTGACTCGTATCCCCCTCGCTCTTAAGGATTTGCCGAAAGAGCCTCCGGCTATTCGGGGCTTAAAAATGTAAACGGCGTTAAGAAAAATATAAATGCTGTGAACACCCACTCGTATCCAGAGGTTTCACATGACACAGAAATACGTCTGCGCCAAATGCGGCACCGCCGTCGAGCTCATCTACAAGGGCGGATGCATCCCCTCCTGCTGCGGAGAGCCCATGCAGCCCCTCGAGCCCAAGACAGAGGACTTCGTGAAGGAGAAGCACGTCCCCTACATCGAGAAGCAGGACGGAGGATTCCTGGTCAAGGTCGGCAAGGAGACCGCCCACCCCATGGCGGAGGACCACTACATCGTGTACATCGAGATCTGCGCCGACGGCGTCTACATGAGGAAGTACCTCAAGCCCGGAGACGCTCCCGAGGCGTTCTTCAAGACCGACGCCGCCGAGGTCCAGGCCTGGGAGTACTGCAACAAGCACGGACTCTGGAAGTCCAACCAGTGAGCCCTCCGAGGCCCACCCATCACAAACCACTTCCCAAACCCGTTATGCGAATCCCGAGTCCCTTTTTATGTAGAACCGGGATTACCCCGATGTTAAGAGAGGTTCACACCATGGCTAAGATTGTTGAGTCCACGGGTGACGATGCCAAAGCGAAGGAAAGGCACGCCAAGATCGCCAAAGAGAAGAAGGACGCCGAGGTGAAGGCCAAGGAGAAGATCTCCGACGACAGGTGGAAGGCCATCCGCGCGGAGGAGAGGCGCAAGGAGGAGATCAAGAAGCTCCCCAAGGAGGAGCGCGTCGCCGCGAAGAAGGAGCTCAAGGAGCAGATCAGGCACCGCAAGGAGGTCGAGAAGCAGCAGAAGAGGGAGCGCAAGGAGGCCGAGAGGGCCAAACGTGAGGCTGCGAGGGCAGAGGCACAGGTCAAGGCTGCAGGTGCCGTGGAGCACCAGAAGCAGGAGGTCGAGGAGGCCATCCAGCAGTCCGAGAGGTCCGAGGCGACCGAGGCCCAGAAGGTCGAGGAGATTGCCGAGCAGGTGCAGGATGCCGTCGAGCCCACCGAACACCAGGAGGGCGTTCCCGGGGAGATCCCCGCCGACACCGTCGAGGCCCCTTCGGAGCCCGAGAAGAAGGATTGAACCAAATGGCGCCTCCGGGCGCCATCTTCCCCATCTGGCCATGGGTCCGTTTTTAAATACTAAGAGTCTGTCCCCTTTATGTGGTCAATGGTTCGACGACACCGGAAGAAAGAATGAACTATGCGGCATCCGCGGATGTCGATAGCGTCATCAAAGAATTCAACAGCAGGCCGGAGGGACACTACAACGAGGAGGTCACCACGTCCCGTATCCAGTACGGTAAGAACGAGGTCACCAATCACAACAAGTATGTGGTTCTTAAGAGACTTGCCAGATCCTTCGGAAACATATTCATCATAACGTTGGCGATCATCGACATCCTGTGGATGGTCCTCGATCCCGACATCATCTACTTCGTGATTCTAACGACGCTGATCCTTGTCAGCGGTACCGTCACATTCATCCAGGAGACCCGCAGCTCGAAAGCGGCGGCCCAATTGGTAAGCATGGTGACGACCATCATCACCGTCCGCCGCGAGGGGGTCGAGATTGAGATCGACTCCAAGGAGCTCGTGGTGGGTGACATCATCATCCTAGACACCGGGGACATGATCCCCGCCGATGTCAGGATCATCAAATCGAACCATCTCAAGGTCGACCAATCCGCCCTGACCGGGGAGTCGGGCGGAGTGACCAAATATTCTGATCCAACAGACGCCGATGACATCCTCGCCTGCAACAACATGGCCTTCATGGGTACGAACGTCATCGGTGGTTCCGCCGAGGCCATCGTCGTCGCGGTCGGAGACGACACAATCTTCGGCTCCATGGCCGAGAAGCTCACCCGCAAGAAGCCGTCCACAACCTACGACAAGGGTACCAAGTCCATCGTCAACGTCCTTCTCAGGATCATGTACTGCATGGTCCCGCCGGTGTTCCTCATCATGGTCATCAAGAACTACATGACCTACGGGGAGTTCACCGTCGACGGAATCCTGAGCGCCGTGGTGTTCGCACTGACATTGGCCATCGGACTGATGCCGGAGATGCTGGCGACCATCGTCTCCGCCAACCTGGCCAAGGGATCCATCGACATGTCGAAGAAGAAGGTCATCGTCAAGGACGTGACCTCCATCCAGAACTTCGGCGCCATGGATGTGCTGTGCTCCGACAAGACCGGTACGCTCACGCAGAACCGCATCTCCGTCGAATCCTGCAATGACATCTACGGGAACCCGAGCCACTCCGTGGAGCTGCTCTCCTGCCTCAACGCCCACAACCTGAAATCCGCCACGAACCAGATCGACTGGGCCCTCGACGAGTACGCCGAGGAGGAGGACGGACTCCTGGAGGAGGTCGAGCAGTTCGAGTACATCGGTGATGTCCCGTTCGATTTCGTCAGGAGGAGGGCGACCGTCATCGTCAAGCAGGACGAGGACGTCAACATCATGATCTCCAAGGGTGCCATGCCCGAGATCCTCTCCATCTCCACCGGGTACCTCGACCAGAACAGGGACATCCAGCCCCTCGACGAGAAGACCGTCAACGACATGATGGGACTGGTCGAATGGTACAGCATGAAAGGGATGCGTGTGCTGGGAATCACGCACAAGTACATCCCGTCAGGGAAGACCGAGTTCTCCGATGCGGATGAGACAGATCTCATCATCGCCGGATTCCTCGTCTTCACAGACCCCGTCAAGCCCACCGCCAAGCAGGCGATCGAGGACATGAACGAGTACGGAATCACCGTCAAGGTCCTCACAGGGGACAACGAGTACGTGTCGAGGCATGTCTGCGAGCAGATCGGCATCCCCACCGAGAACATCCTCGTGGGCCCGCAGATCGACGATATGTCCGACGAGGAGCTCAACGCCGCCGTTGAGACCACAAGCATCTTCGCCCGCCTGAGCCCCGATGACAAGTCCAGGGTCGTACATGCCCTCAGGGCGAACGGACACACCGTCGGAGTCATGGGAGACGGAATCAACGATGTCGTCGCCATGAAGAACGCCGATGTGAGCATCTCCGTGGACACAGGAACCGACATCGCCAAGGAGACGGCCAGCATGATCCTCCTGGAGAAGGACCTGGGCGTGCTGAAGGCCGGTGCCATCGAGGGAAGGAAGGTCTACGTCAACTCGATCAAATACGTGAAGATGATCGGTTCGATCAATTTCGGATACATGTTCTCACTGATCCTCGGTTCCCTGTTCTTCAACTTCGAGCCGATGGGCGGAATCATGATCCTGATCTTCAACCTGATCAACGACTTCGCCTGTATCTTCATCATCTGGGACAAGGTCGAGGATGAGTTCGTCAAGGAACCTCGGAAATGGGATGCCAAGAATCTCACAACGGTCATGTATCGGTACGGACCGATGTGTGTGGTGACCGATCTGATGTCATGGGCGTTCTTCATATGGGGAGTGCTGCCAACCGTGGCCGTCACACTCTCCTCCGGAACCATCGCGGACATGGCCGTTCTCGGATACGACCTCTCCGGAGTCACCAACGCCTCCCAGCTGGTCCTCAGCGGTGCACCTCTCGGCGACTTCGATGAACTGATCCCGTACATGGTGCTGTTCCAGTCCCTTTGGGTCATAGAGCAGTACTGGATGCAGGTCTGGGCCATACACATCGTCAGGTCCAACAAGCTGCCGTTCTTCCAGTCCTGGTCCGCCAAGCCGCTGGTCGTCACGACCATCGTCGCGCTGTGCGTCGGAACCCTGCTTCCGTTCAGCGGACCTCTGTGGGAGGCCATTTCCGGCTGCACCGACATCATCGGCGTGCCGCTGTGGGCCCTGCTCTGGATGCCGTTCATCGCGTGCGTGTACTTCTTCGGTTCACACGCGATCAAGAAGCACGTCCTGAAGAAGTACGGGTTCTTCGCCTGTTGAAACCCATTACCGGGCTCCGGCCCGGGTTTATCCAGTTCTCAGCTCAAATCCGATCCAAGGCTAGGCGGGTCATCCATATCCGTTCATGGTTGTACGGTAGATCTATCTCCGCCAGCAGGAGGGGGCTCCGCGATGTTCTGGAAAGGCTCGGACTCGAGGACGCGAGGATGACGCCGGAGTCTCCGTCACGACGATCGGAAGGTGCTCGGGAGATGGCCGCTGAGGGATCCATCACGAAGGTCGGAGGGAACTGGAATGCGAGATATGTCCGCACATCCGACGATGTCTGGCCATGATTCTCAGTGTCTATCCGATGATGGTCGAAGTAGATTATTGTACATCAATTTCGAAAACATATGCTCGGTTCAATGGAATCGTAAGGTTTATCGAATCAATTGTTCAGAACCCTATGTTTTTATAGAAAAAGAAGTTACGGTAGGATACCGTCAGAGGTCACAAGATGATCTGCAACGCCTTCATTGGACTACTTATTCTTCTTGAGTAAATCCAGAGGAAGCTAGGACGGTTTGAGGTGTTTATATGGAATCTACCCAAACCAGTGGGAACGCTAATCTGAGAGACATGTTGGCAGTCAGCCCCTACAACCAGCTAGCGCTCAAGCCCCTTCCCCACAGGGACAGGATCCAGATCTTCGACACGACCCTGAGGGACGGCGAGCAGGCTCCGGGCATCGCCCTGAGCTCGGATGACAAGGTGCGCATAGCCATGGCCCTCGACGACCTCGGGGTGGACATCATGGAGGCCGGGTTCGCAGCCTCCTCCGAGATCGAGAAGGACACCCTCAGGAAGATCCGCGACGCCGGCACCGAGTGCACCCTCTGCAGTCTGTCAAGGAGCGTCAGGGGCGATGTCGACGCAGTCATCGACTGCGACCTCGACTACATCCACACGTTCATCGCCACCAGCGGCCTCCACATGAAGTACAAGCTGAAGATGACGCCGGACCAGGTGGTGGAGAAAGCCGTGGACACGATCCAGTACGCCAGGGACCACGGTCTGAGGGTGATGTTCTCATGTGAGGACGCCACGAGGACGGATCTGGACTTCATGAAGAGGATCTGCGTGGCGGCCCAGGAGGCCGGAGCGGAGTCCATCAACCTGCCGGACACGGTCGGAGTCATCATCCCCCAGGGAATGGCCCACATCATCAGCGAGATGCACAAGGTCCTGAAGGTCCCGATCTCCATGCACTGCCACAACGACATGGGTCTCGCCGTCGCGAACACCCTCGCCGGGGTCGAGGCCGGAGCGGAGATCTGCCAGGTCACCGTGAACGGCATCGGTGAGAGGACCGGCAACGCCGCGCTCGAGGAGGTCGCGATCAACCTGTTCGCCAACTACGGCGCAGAGACCGTGAACCTGTCCAAGCTGGGCCAGGTGTCTAAGATGGTCGAGAGGATCACAGGATTCCCGATAGCGTACAACAAGGCCATCGTGGGTAGGAACGCATTCGCCCACGAGTCCGGGATCCATGTGCACGGGGTCATGGCCAACAGCCTGACGTACGAGCCCTTCAAGCCCGAACTGGTCGGGGTGGAGAGGCACATCGTCATCGGCAAGCATTCGGGCGAGCACTCCGTCCGCGGAAGGCTCGAGGCTCTCAACGTCAAGTTCCCGGAGGAGCACATGCCGGAGCTCATGAGCGCCATCAAGGAGATCGCCGTCGGAGGCAAGGAGATCGACGATGCCGAGCTGGTCGCGATCGCAGACAACGTGCTGTGGAAGAAGGAGACCAAGATCCAGACGGCGGTCCTCGACGGAATAGCGGTGATCACCGGAAAGAGCGTGACCTCCACCGCCACCGTCACGATATCCATCAACGGCGAGAAGAGGGTCAAGTCCGAGATCGGTGTCGGACCCGTGGACGCCGCGCTGAAGGCCATCAGCGAGGCCGTCAACGACAACATCACGCTTGAGGAGTACAAGCTCGCAGCCGTCACCGGAGGCAGCGACTCCATCTGCGAGGCCACGGTGATGGTCAAGAACGTTCAGAACGACGGCAACCTGTCCGTCGGAAAGGCAGTGGGCCTGGATGTCGTGCAGACGTCCGTGGACGCCATGATGGCCGCCATAAACAGGGATTTCGCCAGACAGAAGAGTGAGTGATATGGGCAAAACGATAGCAGAGAAGATCCTCTCGGAGAAATCCGGGACAGACGCCCGCGCCGGACAGATCGTCATGGCCAACGTGGACTACGTCATGGTCAACGACGTCACCGGACCGATCGCGTTCCGCGAGTATTCCAAGCTCGGGACCGACAAGATGTACAAGGACCGCATGGTCCTGATCCCGGACCACTACGTCCCCGCGAAGGACGTGGCGTCCGCCGAGCAGGCCAAGGAGATGAGGGAGTTCGCCCATCAGCACGAGCTCCCCAACTACTTCGAGATCGGGAAGAGCGGGGTGTGCCACCAGCTTATGGTGGAGGAGGGCTTCGCGGCCCCCGGAAGGCTCATCGTCGGAGCCGATTCCCACACCTGCACCTACGGCGGGATCAACGCCTTCTCCACCGGCATCGGTTCGACGGAGGCGGCGGCGGCCTTCGCCACGGGGAAGCTGTGGTTCAAGGTCCCGGAGACCATCAAGGTCGTCGTCAAGGGGAAGTTCAGGAAGTACGTCGGCGGGAAGGACCTGATCCTCAAGATCATCACGGACATAGGCGTGGACGGTGCCAACTACAAGGCCTTCGAGTTCCACGGCGATGTGTGCAACATCCCGGTGGCGGATAGGCTGGCCATCTCCAACATGGCCATCGAGGCCGGAGGCAAGGCGGGGATCTTCCCGTGCGACGACCTCACCCGCGAGTACATCAAGGACATGGTCCGCGGCGAGTACACGCCTGTGGAGGCCGACCCTGATGCGGAGTACTGCCGCGTCCTGGAATACAACCTGGACGAGCTCGAGCCCTTCGTGTCGTACCCGCACCTTCCCAGCAACGGACGTCCGGTCAGGGAGGCCGACGTCAGGATCGATCAGGCGTACCTCGGGAGCTGCACCAACGGCAGGATCGAGGACATGAGGATCGGGGCCGAGATAGTCAAGGGAAGGAAGGTCGCACCTGGCGTCAGGTTCCTGGTGGTCCCCGCCTCCCAGAAGGTCTACAGGCAGATGGTGGAGGAGGGTCTTATGCAGATCTTCCTCGACGCCGGCGCCTTCATCTCCGGACCCACGTGCGGTGCGTGCCTCGGAGGATACATGGGTATCCTCGCCGCCGGTGAGAAGGCTGTGTCCTCCACCAACAGGAACTTCATCGGAAGGATGGGGGACAAGGCCTCGGAGGTCTATCTCGCTGGGCCCGCCGTCGTGGCGGCCTCGGCCATCGCGGGCAGGATCGTCACGCCCGACCAGCTGGAGGGGAACTGAATGGACAAGATTAAGGGAAAGGTGTGGGTGTTCGGCGACAACGTCGACACCGACCAGATCATACCGGCCGAGAGGCTGGTGGCGGCGAACCTCGACCACCTGAACGACTACATATTCGAGAAGGTCAGGCCGGGATTCGCGCAGCAGGTCCAGAAGGGGGACATCCTGGTGGCAGGAAGGAACTTCGGATGCGGATCGTCCAGGGAGCACGCCCCGCTCTCGCTGATCGAGGCCGGGTTCTCCTGCATCATCGCGGAGTCGTTCGCACGCATCTTCTACAGGAACTCCATGAACATCGGCCTCCTCCTGGTGGAGTGCAAGGTCGATGCCAAGGAGGGCGAGACCATCGAGGTCGACCCCGACAACGGCAAGGTCATTGCCGAGGGCAAGGAGTACTCCTTCCCGGAGTATCCGCCGTTCATCTCCGAGCTGGTCAAGGCCGGCGGTCTGATGAACCTCATCAAGGAGGGCAGGTTCTGATGAAGCACCTCGCCATAATCCCCGGTGACGGTATCGGGAAGGAGGTCATCGCCGCAGGGATGGAGGTCCTGGACGCGGTGTCCGAGATCTCGTCCTTCCAGTACGACCCGGAGTTCTTCGACATCGGTTCGGACCGCTATCTGAGGACGGGCGAGCTCCTCACCGACGAGGACGTCGCCGCCCTGAAGAGGAAGGACGCCATCTACTTCGGCGCCATCGGCGACCCCAGGGTGGCGCCCGGGGTCCTGGAGCAGGGCATCCTGCTGAAGATGAGGGCCGTGTTCGACCAGTACATCAACCTCCGTCCGGTGACATCCTGGTTCCCCCTGGTACCCCTGAAGAGAGAGGTCCCCTTCGACATCCATTTCCTGAGGGAGAACACGGAGGACTTCTACATGGGCGCCAACGGGTTCTTCGGACCCAGCAACGGAGGGTCCAAGGCCCACGTCCACGTGGACAGGGAGCTGTACAGCCTGGACATCGACATAGATGCGAGGTCCTCCAACGATGACGACTTCGCGTTCGAGATCGGGCTCCTGTCCAGGACCGCGGTCACCAGGTTCGCGGACTATGCATGCAGGTACGCAGTCAACAGGGGGGACAGGAAGGTCACCCTGGTGGACAAGGCGAACGTCATAACCAAGAACTACGGCATGCAGAGGGAGATTTTCCAGGAGAAGACCAAGGAGTACGGTCTGGACCTGGAGTTCATGTTCGTCGACGCCATGGCGATGGCAATGATCGTCAGGCCGGAGACCTTCGGCACCGTCGCCGTCCCCAACCTGTTCGGGGACATCCTCACGGATCTGGGCGCGCAGCTCCAGGGAGGTCTGGGGATGGGAGGCAGCGGGAACATCAACCCCGAGGGGGTCAGCATGTTCGAGCCCATCCACGGCTCCGCTCCGGACATCGCCGGAAGGGGCATAGCCAACCCCATCGCCGCCGTTCTCGCGGCCCAGATGCTCTTGGAGGAGCAGGGGTATCAGGCAGAGGGCAGGATGCTCCATGACGCCGTCAGGAACAGTCTGGACACCGGCAAGACCACTCCGGACCTGGGCGGGAACCTCTCCACCTCCGAAGTGGGGAAGGCCATCGCCGAGTACGTCCGCTCCCAGAAGCGCTGATACGATGATCGCCCTGGAGCTCGAGATCGACTATCCGGACGAGGCCACCGCCAGGGCGGTGATGGTTTCGCTGGAGCCGGAGAGCGCCGGCAATGTCGCATCGGAGCTCCGGGGCTCCAAACTCCTTTTTTCCCTCTCCTGCGAGTCCGCAGGCATGATGAGGGGCACCGCGGACGGTCTGATGGCGTCCATCAAGGCTGCCGAGGAGGCCGTGGGCGTCGCAACAGGCACTGCGCATGATGAGGAAGATGACTGATGCCTTTTACAAACTCAGATTGCCGTTCCTCCTCGGAGAACGACGCGGTCCGATGGATCATGGAGGATGCGATCCCCTCCAGCCCTCCGTGTCGCTTCCACCCGATGTCATCCTCCCGAGCGTCCGGTCATCCGACAGCCCCTCGGGGATTCGTCGTTAGGTTCCCGATAGGACGACATATTAAATCCAAGTACTCCAGTCGAGACTGATGTCAGGTAACTTCGAGGCCGGAACGTGTCTCGGGTTCATCAGTAACAGGAGGGACTGAATCGATGATATATCTGGAGCTGGAGGCGACATATCCCGATAGGGCAGTGGCTGAGGCTGTGATGAACGCTCTGGATCCCGACAACAAGGGCTATGTCACCTCCGAGTTGCAGGGATCCACCATAACCTTCAGGATGGAGGCCCAGTCGGCGGGAACGATGAGGAACACCGCCGACGATCTGATGGCGTGCATAAAGGTTGCAGAGGAATCCGTCGGTATGGCCTGCGAGGAGACCTGCGACCCGCAGGATTCTGAGGAATGATGAAACAGGGGCGGACGGGACCCGTCCCACCCCTTTAGGTTTTTCAGCTCTCGATACCGAGGGCGATGGCCTTCCTGTTGCTCTCGAGCAGGTTGGCCTTCCTGGCCGGGATGCTCTTCTGCAGGCCCAGGTCCAGGTTCTCAGCGGAGCAGAACCCGGTCTCCTTGAACAGCCTTCCGAGGATGACCATGTTGGCCGCTCCCTTGAGGCCGTTCTCCTCGGCGATCCTGGAGGCGTCGATGCGGATGACCTTGACGTCGGTCCTGGTGACCTCCTTGTGGACGATGGAGCTGTCGACGATTATGATCCCTCCGGGGACCACATCCTTCTCGAACTTCTCGAGCGACGGGAGGTTCATGGCCACGAGCACGTCGGGGTTGACAACGAGCGGGGATCCGATGGTCTTGTCGGAGATGCAAACGCTGCAGGACGCCGTCCCTCCGCGCATCTCGGGGCCGTACGACGGGAGCCAGGAGATCTCCCTGCCCTCCATCATCGAGGCGTAGGCCATGACCTTGCCGGTGAACAGGATTCCCTGTCCTCCGAAACCGGTGAGGAGCACGTTGAGGTCGCTCACTGCTCTCCCTCCCCGACATCCTTGTAGACGCCCAGCGGGTAGTAGGGCAGCATGTTGTCCCTCAGCCACTGGATGGCGTCGGCCGGCGACATTCCCCAGTTGGTGGGGCATGTGGACACGACCTCCACGATGCAGTAGCCCTTTCCGGCCATCTGGTACTCGAAGGCCTTCTTGATTGCCTTCTTGGCGGCCCTGACGTTCTTGACGCAGTCGACGGTGACACGCTCGGCGAGGGCGACGCCGTCCAGGGAGGACAGCAGCTCGCAGACCCTGATTGGGTTTCCGGCGGTCTTGACGTCCCTTCCGTAGGGTGTGGTCTGCGTGACCTGCCCGGGGAGGGTGGTGGGGGCCATCTGGCCTCCGGTCATTCCGTAGATGGCGTTGTTGATGAAGATCGCGACGATGTTCTCGCCCCTGGCGGCGGCGTGGACGGTCTCGCCCATTCCGATGGCCGCGAGGTCTCCGTCGCCCTGGTACGTGAAGACCACGTTCTCGGGCCTGGCCCTCTTGACACCGGTGGCCACAGCGGGTGCGCGGCCGTGGGGTGCCTGGACCATGTCGCAGTTGAAGTAGTTGTACGTGAAGACCGAGCATCCGACGGATGCGACTCCGACGGTCTTCCCCTCGATGCCGAGCTCATCGATGACCTCGGCCACGAGCCTGTGCACGATTCCGTGCGTGCATCCGGGGCAGTAGTGGAACGGCGCGTCGGTGAGCGCGTGCGGCCTCTCTCCCTTGACTGTCATCACTGAACACCTCCGTTGATCCTGACGATCTGTTCGAGGACCTCGTTGGGGGTCGGGATCACACCTCCGGTACGTCCGTAGAACTCCACGGGGACCCTTCCGTTGACCACGAGCTTCACATCGTCGACCATCTGACCCATGGACATCTCCACGGACAGGAACGCCTTGGCATGGCCCACGTGCTTCTCGATGACCTTCTCGGGGAAGGGCCAGAGGGTGATGGGCCTGATCATACCGACCTTGATGCCCTGCTTCCTGGCAGCATCGATCGCGGACCTGGACACCCTGGAGGAGGACCCGTACGCGACGATGATTATGTCGGCGTCGTCGGCGAGGTACTCCTCCGCCATCTGGTGCTTCTCCTTGATCTCCGCATACCTCTCGAACCTGGCCTTGACCAGGGTCTCGAGCTCCTGGGGGTTGATGTACAGGGAATTGACCACGTTGTGCTCCCTCTTGTCCTTGTGACCGCTGACAGCCCAGTCCTTGGAGTCGTTGTCCGGCTCCCTTGCCTCGGGGAGGACCACGGGCTCCATCATCTGGCCGAGCATACCGTCGGACAGGACCATGGCGGGCATCCTGTACTTGTCGCCGAGCTCGAACGCCGTGGCGATCATGTCGACCGTCTCCTGGACGGTCGAGGGTGCGAACACAAGGATGTGGAAGTCTCCGTGCGCGGTGGATTTGGTCGCCTGGAAGTAATCGGCCTGGGAGGGCTGGATGCCTCCGAGTCCCGGACCTCCGCGCTGCACGTTGACGATGAGGCAGGGGACGTCGGATCCTGCGAGGTAGGAGATTCCCTCGGCCATCAGACTGATTCCCGGGGAGGATGTGGACGTCATGACCCTGACGCCGGCAGCCCCCGCGCCGAGGACCATGTTGATCGATGCGACCTCGGACTCCGCCTGCAGATAGACACCGCCGATCTTGGGCATCCTCTTGGACATGTATGCCGCCACCTCGGTCTGCGGGGTGATGGGATATCCGAAGAAGTGCCTGCAGCCTGCGGCTATTGCCGCCTCGGCGATGGCCTCGTTTCCCTTCATGAGTACTTTCTCGTTCATGTTCACATCTCGATTAGGATTGCCACGTCGGGGCACATCGTCGCGCAGGATCCGCAGCCGGTGCAAGCGTCCTGGTCGGTGACGTGGGCGGGATGGTACCCCTTGTTGTTCGTAATGGTCTTGTCGAGCGATATTATGTGCTTCGGGCAGGCGATAACGCACATCTCGCAGCCCTTGCAGATGTTGTTGTCAACGGTTACTTTCGGCATTTGATACTCCTTCACTCCCAAGGCGCCCTGACGAGGACGTCTACCGGGTGTATGTTTTCGATTTTATTTAATAGGGTAAAATCCAGCCCGCGCGGCGCGGTCGTGAACCTCAGCGGCAGCCCGGTGGCATCCGCCACCTCCTCGGCGAACCCCATCGAGTCGATGATGGTCTTCTCGGTGGTGTCCTGCTTGAGATGGGAGTTGTTCGCGATGCATGTGGCCCTGAGGTGCGAGGTGGCCTCTATCTCCCTGAGGATCTGGACTGCCTCGTCCGCATGTGTGGTCAAGGACCTGTACTTGTTCACGACGTAGATCACGTCCGGGTCGGATTCCAGGAGGGTCCTCGAATAAACACCCAGTGCGGTGGCGCCGGCGTCGTCGCCTCCGACATCCACGATGACCCTCGATCCCTCGGCGATGACGACCCTGACTGCTGCGGGCAGGGATGGCGTGTCCAGGTTCGTGTTTGCGAAGTTGGGTCCGACAACCTTCACACCGCTCCTCGTCAGGATGTCCGCATAGTCCGCCGATCTGAAGTAGGGGTTGACCACATCCAGGTCCACCAGTGTGACATCCTCCCCCTGCCGGGCGCATTCCAGTGCCAGGTTGATGGACAGGTTCGTCTTTCCGGTACCATAGTGGCCGCAGACCACGGTCACCCTTCTCTCCAGTGGGAACATCGGACGGATATCGCGGATTCCGTATAACATTATATGGAGAATACTTAGGGCCGTACGGGTCTATGTATGCGTGTACAATCATCTTGCATCCGAGGCATGGGGCTTCCCTATGAACCATGCCATGTGGGGGCGGATGATGATTTGTCTGTGAATCAGAGATAAATCTGTACAATCGTGAACGGCCTCCGGATGCAGTGGGTCGGCAAGCTATGTTAACCCGATATCATGTTTTTATAAGGTGTCGGTTTACAGATTCCCGAGTGTAATGGAGCCCAACATCGCAGAGGTAGCCGAGCGCATCAAGGCCATGCGCGAAATGTGTGACATATCGGTAGAGGAGATGGCGGGGATCGTCGGCAAGACCCCCGAGGAGTACGTGCAGTACGAGAGCGGAAACCTCGATTTCTCGTTCACCTTCCTTCACAAATGCGCCGAGAAGTTCGGCATCGACATAGTGGAGCTGCTGACCGGCGAGAATCCCCATCTGTCCGGATGCACCCTCGTCAGGAAGGGCAGGGGTCTCCCGATCAAGAGGCGCATCGGTTTCGAGTACGAGCACCTGGCTTTCAACTTCAAGGACAAGCTGGCCGAGACATTCCTCGTGACGGCCCCCTACATCGAGGAGGACCAGAACTCCCCGATCCGCGTGTCCACCCACGAGGGTCAGGAGTTCGACTACATCCTCGAGGGCACCCTCAGGTTCTCCCACAACGGGCACGTCATGGACCTCGGTCCCGGGGACTCAGTGTACTATGATTCTGGCAAACCACACGGCATGTACGCCACCTCGAGGGAGGGGTGCAGGTTCATCGCCGTCGTCATGAAGGGCTGAAGAAGATGAGGAACATCAATCTCAGATACGTCGACGAGACCTTTGACGAGAACGGCCTCCTTAAGACGTACAGGCTCAAATGCCCTGACAACTTCAACTTCGGTTACGACATCGTGGACGACATCGCCGCCGCGGAGCCGGACAGGGTCGCCCTCGTATGGGACAGCCAGTCCGGGGAGGAGCACACGTTCACGTTCTCCGACATCAGCAGGATGAGCAACAAGGTTGCGAACTACCTCCTCTCGCAGGGTATCGGCAAGGGCGATGTGGTCATGCTGATTCTCAAGCAGAGGTACGAGTTCTGGTTCAGCATGGTGGCCCTTCACAAGATCGGCGCCATCGCGGCTCCTGCCACCCACATGCTCACCAAGCATGACATTGAGTACAGGATCAACGCGGCCAGCGTGAAGGCCGTCATATGCACCAACCAGTCCAACATCAGCGGCTCCGTCGAGCATGCAGAGAACATCCCGTCTCTCCAGCTCAGGGCCCTCGTGGGCGAGAAGAGGGACGGATGGGTGGACTTCGACGCCGAGGTGGAGAAGGCCTCCGATGTGCTCGAGAGGATCGACACCAAGGTGACCGATCCGATGCTGATGTACTTCACATCCGGGACCTCCGACAATCCCAAGATGGTCCTCCACAGCCACCGCTACGCCCTCGGTCACCTGATGACCGCCAAGCACTGGCACCAGGTGGACCCCGACGGCATACACTACACCGTCAGCGACACCGGATGGGGCAAGTCCGTCTGGGGCGCGCTGTACGGCCAGTGGATCATGGAGTCCGCGGTGTTCGTCTACGAGTACGACAAGTTCGAACCCCATGAGATCATGAACATGATCGAGAAGCACAGGATCACGACGTTCTGCTGTCCCCCCACCATGTTCAGGCTCTACCTCAACGCAGGACTCGAGGGGCACGACCTGTCCTCGCTGAAGAACTGCTGCATCGCGGGTGAGGCCCTTAATCCCGACACCTACAACACCTGGTACGAGGCCACAGGCCTCAAGCTGATGGAGGGTTACGGCCAGACAGAGACGACCATGGTCATCGGCACCCTGAAGGGCATGGAGCCCAAGCCCGGGTCCATGGGCAAGCCCTCGCCCCAGTTCGAGGTCGACATCGTCGACGAGGACGGCAACTCCTGTCCTCCCGGTGTCAACGGCGAGATCGTCGTCAAGGCCGACGGGTACGGCATCATGATCGGCTACTACAGGGACGAGAAGAAGACCGCGACCACCCTCAAGGGCGGATGGCACCACACCGGTGACGTCGCCTGGAAGGACGAGGACGGATACTACTGGTTCGTCGGCAGGAACGACGACATCATCAAGTCCTCGGGATACAGGATCAGTCCCTTCGAGATCGAGAGCGCGCTCATGCTTCACCCCGCAGTCCTGGAGTGCGCCGTCACAGGCGTTCCGGACCCGGTCAGGGGCCAGCTCGTGAAGGCCACGATCATCCTCAGGTCCGGATACGAGCCCACGGACGAGCTGAAGAAGGAGATACAGGCCTTCACCAAGAAGGAGACCGCCCCCTACAAGTATCCCCGTGTGGTCGAGTTCGTCGACGTCATGCCGAAGACCATCAGCGGAAAGGTCCGCAGGGTCGAGATCCGCAACAAGGACATCGAGAAGTACAACTCGGCGTGATACGAATACCGTCGATTCATAACTCGAGTATATAAAACCTAATACGGATTCCGTAGTTCATATTTATATATAACTACGGAATCCGAAATCTTCTACGATTCTCTTAAATAATCAGTCTTTTTGTTCCTGAGTATACGCGTGAGTGGCCATGAGGAACATCAACCTGAGGTACGTTAGGGAGACGTTCGACGAGAACGGTCTCCTCAAGCATCTTGACATCGACTGCCCCGACGATTTCAACTTCGGTTACGACATAGTCGACGACATCGCCGTGAACGATCCTCAGAGGCTCGCTATGGTATGGGAGCACGAGAACGGTGAATGCAGGAAGTTCACGTTCGCCGACATCAAGAGGCTCAGCGACAAGACCTGCAACTACCTGTCGTCCAAGGGCATAGGGAAGGGCGACTTCGTCATGCTGGTCCTCAAGCACAGCTACCAGTTCTGGTTCATCTGCGTGGCGCTCCACAAGATGGGCGCCATCGCCGTTCCGGCCACGTTCATGCTCAAGCCCCACGACATAGAGTACAGGATCGATGCGGCGGGCCTCAAGGCTGCCATCGTCACTGATGACGACGACATCGTCGAGTCCTTCGAGGGTGCCGGCAACATCGACAAGCTCGCCTGCAGGTTCATCGTCAACGGGCACAGGGACGGATGGCTCGATTTCGACAGGGAGATGGAGGAATGCTCCGAGGTCTGGGAGAGGGTACCCACCAAGAGCACCGACAGGTTCCTCATGTACTTCACATCCGGGACCTCCGGCAACCCCAAGATGGCTGTCCACGACTACAGCTACCCCCTGGGGCACATCCTCCTGGCCAAGCACTGGCAGCAGGTCGAACCCGACGGGCTCCACTGGACCGTGGCGGACACGGGGTGGGCGAAGAACGCCTGGGGCAAGTTCTACGGACAGTGGATCATGGAGGCGGCCGTGTTCGTCTACGAGTACGACAGGTTCGAGCCTCACCA
>ERZ779877.876-NODE-876-length-29701-cov-11.777609_pt1 | contig 29701 bp, 42 predicted proteins | sample MGYA00511556_ERZ779877 | MGnify/ENA primary metagenome ERZ779877 (study PRJEB29588, sample SAMEA2159338) | human gut metagenome | biome: human gut; feature: human-associated habitat; material: faeces | place: Denmark | collected 2008/2010 ...
CAGGCCTCGCCATAAAATCCTGCATCACTGCCAGCAGCTTGCTGGTCTTGGTCTCTGTGCGTTCCTTCAGGTCCGCAGGGAGTTCATTCATGTATTTCACGTTCATTTCTTTTCCTTCCTTTATGCCGGTGTGTCCACGCACCGACATCAGCATATGTACACCTCTGCCCCCGTCTTTCTCTGTACCTGTTCACGGATCCGCGCTTCGTCCCCGTGGCTGTCACTCATGTGACAGATGTAGATCTGTCGCAAGCGGCTGGTGTCCGTGTTGTCCAGAAAAGTCAGGAAATTTTTTAAGCTCATGTGGCTGGAGAACAGCCGCTTTGCCCGGACTGCTGGGGTATCCCCTGCGCCGTACTGCTCCCATAATGTCTCGTCATCATAGTTGCACTCGCCGATGATATGGGTCAGGCCGGTGAAGCGATACCGCAGGTAAAAGGTGTCGGTAAAGTACAGCAGCTTTTCCCCGGTGGCTGTGGAGCCGATGAGATAGCCCACCGGCTCCGGCGTATCGTGCTCCACCCGGAAGGGCAGGATGCGGAACGTGCCGATGGGAAACGCGCCGTATCTGTCTGCCTCTTTCCGTAGGCAATGCAGTGGCCTGCCAGCGGCGGTCAGGGACAACGCCTGCGCCTCCCCCTCTGGGAGGTACACCGGCACACAGGCACACAGCAAATCCTTGACCGCCTTGCTGTGGTCGCCGTGGCAATGGGTGACCAGGCACCCGGACACCTGGTGCAGCTGGAACTTGCAGCCCACGCGGATCCTCCGGATGGGGATCCCCGCGTCCAGCAGCAGGCGGGTCTTGCCGTCGCTGATGTGATAGCAATTCCCCGCGCTGCCGGACGCCAAAGCCGTGATGTCCATCAGAAACCAGGTGCGGCAGGCGTCGGGTCAGACTCCATCACCACGCCGTTCTCATCCACCACCGGCAGGTCAGGCAGATCCAGCCCCGCCGCATTGGCGTTTTCCTCCACGGTCGCCTGAGCCGCCGCCTGTGCAGCTTCCACCTCGTACCGTTCCGCCTGCTGCATCTTAGTGGACATCGGGCCATATTTGAGCAGCTTCCGGATGACGGTCTTTCTGGCCATCGCGTCAAAATCCGTCTTCCACGGGCCGTTGTTATACGCCTTGGAATACTTTCGACCGTGGGCTTCCGCCTCTTCCCTGGTCATGTACACAGTCTTCTCGAAGCCGTTGAGCAGCTTGAAGTAGCCAAAGTACCCGATCGCCTTATCGCTGGTCGGCGTCCCGGTGATCTCCACCTGACCGGTGAGCCGGTCTCTCACTACGGTTTCCCCTTCGTAAACGCAGCCATCGTTAAACCGCAGGTACTTGCCGGAGTTCTGCGCCAGCTGCACCAGCCCCTTCCAGCCGGGGATAAAGGTCGGGACGTTCTTGTAGGCCACAACGTAGCCATAGCCCAGCGCCTTGACGATGGGCAGGCCGAGGGACGCCGCCTTGAGGCATTCCGCCGCCACTGCGTTGGGGTCGCAGCCCTGCAGGTAGCGGTCGCCGGAGTACAAGTCCAGCATGGAGCTGATAAAGCCCCCTGCCGCTTCCCCCATGCAGGCTTTCACCTGGTTCCGGAAGCCGCTGTTGTTCAGGATGCCCTTGAACGCATCCACTCTTGCCAATCCATTCTGATTCATGATACTGCCTCCCTTTCCTGTTCAAATAAGTCCACTTGACCCTCCGTCGGTTCCTCGTCAGGATAATCAATTTCGACTCTCAGCTTCTTATCCGGCTTCGAGACCACCAGCCGGATGACTTGGGTATCCACCGCCTGGAGGTGGGTCACCGATTCGGCGTTGTCCACGATGATGGGCGCTGTGACGCCGAAGTGTCTGGACAGCACGTCGATGACCTCCAGACCACTGTTGATCTGCGCCGCCTTATTCGCGTCTGGATACGGCACCAAGGCGCCCGTTTCGGAGGGCACCAGCGCTTCGCAGCAGTCCGCCAAGCCGCCGTTGTTCTGCTCCCGGAACAACTGGAACCGCAGGGTCTTGAACTGCCCGTTGATCCGGTCGGACATCAGCTCCGTCTTCCGGCGGACGAACAGTTCACACAGGTACAGACCATGTTCGATGCGTTCAAATTCAGCAGCCAGCGTCCGTTCCTCCTGCTCCAGCGCCAGGATGCGCTTCCGCTGGGTCTGCGCCGTGTGCAGGTGGATCAGCTGGGTCTGCAAGTCCCGTTTCCGGTCTGTCCAGTCTCGGATGGCGGTAGAGACCTTTTCCACCTCGTCCTGTGTTCCCTTCGCTGCCAACTCCGCCTTTTTCGCCTGGAGGGCAGACCGTTTGTCGTTCAGAGTGTGGTAAATGTTTGTCGCTTCAAACGGCTGCTTCTGGATGGCGTTCTGAGCCTGTTCCGCCTGCTCGGTCAGCTGTTCCGCTTCCATGGCGCAGGCTTGCTGTTTTGCCCTCACTTGCTGAATCTGCTCTTGCAGCGCCGCCAGCATCTCCTGGCTGGCCTCCTTCTTGCCGCGTTCTGTGATCTCCGCCAGCAGCTGACTCCGCTGCTGATTGAAATCTCCCCGCAGCTGAGCGATCTTTTCCGCCGGAAGGCGCTGGCCGCAGCAGGGGCAGACTTCGGCCTTCGCGTCCCAAGCCAACTCGAAGGTCTGATTCCAACTCTGGAGCAGCTTTGCTCTGGTCTGTTCCATGGCGGCATGCTGGGCAGTCAGCTTGTCCGCTTCCAAGGCCGCCTGAGCAGCTTCCTTTTTGCGTTCTGCCGCCTGTGACAGCAGGGTGCGAGCTGTCTGATACTGATCTGCCAGCCGGTCGTTCTCTGCCTGGAGATGTTCTCCTTCCGCTTTGGTCAGCTCCACCGACAGCCGCATCAGCTCTGCGTCCACTTCCGCTGTGGCCGCTGTGTCGCTGGTCTCCAAAGCCTTTCGGCGGCTTTCCAGCTTTTCGATGCGAGTGTCTATCTCGATGATCTCGTTCTGTATTGCCTCCTCCGACAGGGTCTCCGCCCCTTCCGGGATGGCATTGGCCGCCTCGTCGATACGCTCCGGTAGCTTGTCCAGCTTGCTGTTGATGTCCCGTTTCTGTGCCGACGCAATCTTGCGGTACTCGTCCACGCTATAGCGCTGGTCAGAGCCGGGGATTTTCAAAAACTCCGGCAGGTCAGCCAGTTCCGCCATGCTGTCGATGACCGCCTGGTCATCCTCTTCCCCGAAGATCTCCGTCAAGACCTCCCGACGTTTCTTGTGATCCAAGTCTCTGAGGAAGTAGCCTGGCATGGTCAGCATCTTCATACGCTCTTCCCCGCCCAGAGCCTCCTGGATGAACTGAGTGTAATCTTTCTCTTTGGTCGGGACGCCGTTGATGTAGTAGTCGATGGTGTTGCCACTGAACTCCGACTCGGCGTGGCCGCGTCTCTTCTTGTAGACCTCGTGGAAAACCTTCTTGAGTGTGACCATGCCCCCATCATCCAGGGTCAGCTCCGCTTCCGCGCAGTGATCCAGGTTGTGGACTTCCCTGCCGGTATTGTCGTTGGTCTTTGGGGTGAACCCTTTGGAACCGGTGCTGGACTTCCCAGTCAGGAGCCAGGCAAAGGCGTTTGCAATGGTGGTCTTGCCCGTGGCGTTCTCGCCATACACACTGGCGTTCCGGCCATACACGGGCAACGTGAATCGTTTCATCCCCTGAAAATTGCTCAGGGTGAGTGTTTGGAGTTTCATTTTCTGCCTCCTTGTGCTACAATACAGTTGGTATTTTACCTTTGCCGTCGTCGGAGTTGCCCCTCCGGCGGCGGCTTTTATCTTTGGGCAACCTTGCCGGTGCCCCTGTGCCGGATACTCCGCAGTTTGCCCTCTAACGTCACCTCTGCTGCCGCCCGGTCGTTCGCACTGGGCTTGCCCGCCCAAATGAGGGCACGGTGCATTGCATACCGCTGGCACTCGTCGTGGCAGACCAGCGTCCTGCCCGTCTCAAACGTGCAGTCTCTGCACGGCCACAATTTCCGTGTCCATCTCCGCTGCTTGTAGCAGACCGGGCACAGCTCCGCCGCGCCGACCGTCACCAGGGTCTGAGCGCTCCACAGGCGCTGACAGTGGGCGCAGGGTCTGCGGCTCACCGCTTGAGCCTCCGCGCCAACATCCGATCAAAGGCCGTCTCCGATACCGACATCATCCAGGCTGCGGCGCACATCGTGATGCTGGCAGGCAGCCAGTTGCCTAGCAGCGCCATGTGTCCGGCGGTCGCCCAGGCCGCCACTCCCATTACAGAGCCGGTGATGCCAACGATAAGCTGGCAGGTGCACTTTGTCTTTTGTGTCATGTTGCTCCCCTCCTTATACCCGCTTGGTTACGTCCTTGATAATCGCCAGATAGCTGTCCGCAGTGACGTCGATCTCGCGCTTGCCGCCGTGGTCATACCGTGCAATCACATACTCGCGGTCCTGGTCTCCGTACAGCTCGCAGGACACCACACCGCACCGAGTCTGGCTCAACAGCCAACCCAGGTTGCGCACAAACAGCCTCCGGTCGTCATCCCACAGTCGTTCCGCCCGCGCCTCGTCGGCCAGGGCAGGCGATACGTCAACGCTAGGCTCCGGCTCGTACCCGGCAAGGCGGTCTTCGAGTTTCGCGTTAAGCTTCTTGGCACGTTCCGCAGCCTCAGCCAGGGCGTCATCGATGATCGTCATTTGTCATACCTCCTCAGTTGTCTTGTCTGCACCCGCCGACCCCAAGCGTCCGCCACCATCCCGTATGTAATCCACTCCGGGCACCACCGCCGCTGGTAGTCCAGCAGACCCTTGCAGCGGCGCTGGATGTATAGGCGGCATTTCGTGCATTTGGGGCAGGTGCTGACATAAGCCGCTTTCACAGCTCCACTCTCCGGATTCCTCCGGTTGGTGTCTTTTCATCTTCGTCTCCGCGAGCCAGGTACTCCAGCACCTTGTCCAAATCGACCAGCTTCTTGGTGCCAGCCTTGCGGACAGGCACCTTGCCCTGGTTGATGATGCTCCGGATGTAATGCAGGGTGATCCGCGTGTCCGGATCCAGCGCCTTGATTTCAGCCAGGACGTCAGCCGCAATCCTCATTCTCGGGATTCCCATGGTGTTCGCCTCCTCACTTCTTACTGGTGACCTTCACGCCACCCACCATTTCAGGGATGATGTTCAACTCGTAGTGATAAGGATCCACATCCGCGCCGCTGATGTCCTCGACCACATAAAGCGTGTAGCTGTTCAGGTAGATGTAGTGCTTCTGGTACTTCCCTTCGCCTACTTCGCAGGTCACAACGAGTTCGTTGTCGCTGTTGTTGGAGAGGCTGAATGTGCCCTCCATCTCCAGCAGCACTTTATCAGTACGGGCATTCAGCACCGTAATGCGCCGCTGGATGTTGAAGTTGTCCGCTTCCTGGTTCAGGTTGCGGCGCACTCTGCTGGCCTCTGAGCAGCCACACAGGGTGCCTGCAAGCATGACACCTGCGATGGTGCCTGCTGCGATTCGTTTTACTTCCATTGTTGCCTCCTAAAAAATCATACGCATCAGTCGTGCTAGAAGCAGGCCAATCAAAGCCCCCAGGATGTAGGATGCAATCAACAACGGGCCGAACCTTCGCATTTTCTCACCTTCCTCGCTCTCCTTTCACCCACGTGGTAGAATGTGGGCGGAAGGAGGTGATTTTTTGTCTATGGATGGTTTAACCAAGGATGCGCAAAGGGTGGCAGCTGCGGGATATGCAGTGTACCTTGAAAAGCGCAAACGCGGTATTCGCAAAGTCGATGCGAAAACAATTTGGATGGACGAGGTTCTTGGTCGGCACATCAAGAACATGAGTCCGCGCGATTACATTGACACAGTTGCGGAATTGAAACGGGCACTTGGTTGTGCTGTGTACTACAACGGAGAGTTTGTGCTCCCCGACGAATTTATCGTGTACATGGAGAACCGTTTCAAAAACAGCGCTAAAGGCATTCTTGAGTTCTTAGCACAGCTCGTCCCATAGTCAATGCGCTTCTACATCCACCTTGACCCGATCGACCATAACGTGGAGGATTACTTCCACTGGTTCGGTCGGGCCATTTGCTTTGATCTGGAACTTAGCTAGTTGCTTAAGCGGATGCCCGCCGAGCGTTGCGATTCCTTTGGTCTCATCTACTACAAATTCGTACATAATGTTTTCTCACCTCCTTCCTCCAAATCGTGTTCAGCTGGCTTCTTCCGCCCGGCAAGCGTTCAGGGCGCTGCTGCGATCCAGCAAGCCCATCAGGTAGCCATAGGCCACCAGCTGTTCGTTTGCGGACATCTTTACGATTTCAGCGCCGGTCGTCATGACTTCTACAGCCGTGATTTTAGTGGTCTCTGTGTTCATAGTGTCACCTCCTTTTGTTTACTATGGGACTATTGTACGTCTCAAAAGATACATTGTCAAACATTTGATTGTTGACAATGGGACGTTTTTGAGGTATCATTTGTTTGTCAGTGGAGGTGATAATGTGATACACGAGCGATTTAAGACGTTGAGGAAAGAACTCGGACTAACCCAGCAAGAATTTGCCGAGCGAATCAATTTGCGCAGAAATTCGATTGCACAAATCGAACTCGGATACCGGAATCCATCCGGTGCCGTCCTTGCTCTCATCTGCAAAACATTCAACGTCAACGAAACCTGGCTCCGCACCGGCGAAGGCGAGATGTTCGCGAAAGCGCCCACAGATATAATGGCAGTCCTGCTTCTTTTTTTGTTCCCTACTTAACGGCAAGGGTTCTCCGCTTTTTTTGTTCCCTACTTAACGGCAAGGGTTCTCCGCTTTTTTCGTTCTCTACTTTACGGTAAGAGCTCACCGCTTTTTTCGTTTCTCCGTTAAGGGCGAGAATCCCCTCTTTGCGACGGGCTATAGGGCTTTATCGCTTTGTTAGGTGCAGAGATTCTCTACACTATCTGTAGTATACGCGAAAAACGCACAGATATCATCATGCATTTTGCACAATACTCATCCTTATTTTTTAGTCATTTCACCTATTCCCTAATTGCAGATAAAACCGCCCCGGTGCTGGAACACCGAAGCGGTTCAAAGGGTAGTAAGTTTGGATGGCCTACTACCCTTCTATTATAGCGTCCTTTCGGACGAAACGGAAGGAGAAAATGCAATGGCCACGATAAAAAAGCAAGGCAAAGGGTATCAGATCACTGTATCGGCTGGTTATGACATCAACGGTCGGCAAATCCGGAAATACCTGACCTGGGTGCCGGAACCTGGTATGACGAAGCGTCAGCTCGAAAAAGAACTGAACCGGCAGGCTGTGCTTTTCGAGGAGCAGGTCAAGGACGGCAATATTTGTGACGGCAGTATCCGTTTCAAAGAATTTTCCGAGTTGTTCATGCAGCGCCACGCGAACCCGAACTTGAAGGAAAAGACGTCCTACGAATATCAGGCCAAGTTGGCGCGCATCAATCAGGCAATCGGACACATCCGGCGTTATTCTGGACGCAACGGCATTTATGCTTACCCGATTTGCCCACGCTGCAACACGACACTTCCGCGTGAATACCTATCCTTTTGCGATCGCTGCGGACAACGGCTGAATTGGAAGCACTTTGCGAAAGCGACCATTATTGATTGAATCTTATACGACAAAAGCGCCTGGGGCACTGCCCCAGGCGCTTTGTTTTGTCCAATTATACCTTCGCCCTTACCAGGTAATAGACCGGCTTCGTCCGGTCATAGTACGGCGCGATGGGGCCGATGTTGGTATATCGCCCATCCTTGGTATTCGACCGGAACGGCCCACCCGCGTCATACCACTTACCGCCGCCTGCGTAGATTGCCAGGTTGCTATCCCATACGCACACGTCACCAGGCCGCAGGTCGTCCAGCTTGTCCCAGGGCTTGCCCTTTGCCTGGATGACCTGACAGCCCAGCAGGTTACCGGTGCCGGTGACCTTGCCGTTGTCGTGGCTGATACGCTTGCCTTCCGTCAACAAGCCCACGTCCTGCAAGACCCAGGATACAAAGTGGGAGCAGCTAGAGCCAGGCTTGCTCAACGCCCTGGTGGCCGCCCAGGTGGCCTTTGCTTTGTAGGTGGTGTCCTTATAGTGCCACTTGTGCTTGACCATGTACGCGCCCATTTCCGCAGCCCGTGCAAGGATAGCGTCCCGTACCAGTGCCGCCTGGGTCTTGGGGCCTACAATGCCGTCCACCGTCAGACCAGCTTTGTACTGATAGTTCCGCACGGCGCTGTCCGTCTGTACGCCCCAGATGCCGTCCTCCGTCAGCTGACTGCCCAGGATGTTCAGGCGACGCTGAAGCAGCTTGATGGTAGCGCCGGTATCGCCTTTTCGGAGCAGGCCGTCATCAGCGTTTTTGGTCTGCCCAATGAGCTGATAAATCTGGGACAAGTCCACAGCGGTGCTGATGCCTGCAATCCGCCCCTTGTCGGTATATTGCCAGCCTGCCAGGGTATGCTGGGCCTTGATGGTCGGCTTGCGCTGGGGCTTGCCGTTGTTGGTGCCCCAGCTGGCCACCCAGAAGGGCAGCGTGATCTTAGACACGTCCAGCACGTGATTGTACCAATCCGGGTTGGTGTAGATGCCCACCTGATACCCCGCCGCTTGGATAATCCGGGTCATGGCGGCGATCATCTTCACCATAGTCGCTCTGGGGATACCCCGGATAGTCTTGTCCTCCAGGTCCAACCAGACACCGGCTGGCATAGCCTTGCCCTGGATCACCGCCAGCACCTTGCGTGCTTCGTTCTCCGCCGCCGCAACGGTACGGGCATAGACGTACCGATAGCAGCCAACCTTGATGCCCTGCGCCGTTGCACCCGCATAGTTGCGGGCGAACGCCGGTTCAGGGCAGTTGTTTTTGTCCGTGGCCTTCAGGATCGCCACCTGGACACCGGCGGACTTCACCTTTGCCCAGTTGATAATCCCTTGCCACTTAGCGCAGTCGATTCCGAAATACGTTGCCATTCTTCCTTCCTCCAATAGTTTTATCTTACTAAAATCCAGGTCCCGAAGTACGTACTAAGCGCTTTATAGGCGTTGTTTCAGCTACTTTAGGACCTGGATTTGCTTTGCTTGTTCGCAAATTGACAAACACTTATTCCTTTGGGTTGGCCTTATCCTCGAGTGACTCCAACGCACGTTCCAGCACTGCCGGAAGCGGCACACCCATCAAGCCAGCATTTTCGGCAATGCTGATGACCTCGGAAACAGTGAAGGCAATACACACGCCGTCCCGAACATAGCTGGCGCCCAACGCCAGGTCAAGTCGATGGGCCACCAGCACCAGCAGCAGGATGACGCACTTGCGCACAAGCCCCTTGAAACACGCCTTGCTCTCCAGCGCTCCGTTGGCACTCTTCTGCGACTTGTGGAACACGCCCGCGCAGAGCAAGCCGGTGGCATAGTCGATGGCCATGCAGGTGACCAGCGTGGTCAGGCCAGCGTCCCAGCCGCCGAACAGCCCGGCGATAAAGGAGCCGACCAGCCCCGCACCCGTACAGATCATTTCTTTCATGTTGTTCTCCTTTTAAGTAAATTTGAGCACAAAGTTTTCCGGCGTCACCACCACCGGCGTATTGTTTTTGGTGTTATATGCGCTTGCCGCTTTAATGGCAACAGTTACGCCATTTTCATAAGGCACGCAGGAGGGAGTGCCCAAAGAGCTGACCGTCGCATCTTGTGCGATATACCCGCCTTCGATCTTGCGCCCTGTAATAATAGCTGTACTGGGGTTGGTGATTGTTACTCCAGTCACCCCCACGAGGGGGCGAGCCAACGGAAGATAAAAATATAGGTTCGTTCCACTGCCGGTGACGCCACCGGCGCAATACATCCGCGTGATAGTCATCGTGTCTCCTGGACGTAGCGCATAATCGGCACCGGCAGGACCTTGCGGGCCAGCGGGGCCTTGTGCTCCTACATCGCCCTTATCTCCCTTGGCACCGGTTGCCCCCTGCGGGATTTCAAATTCCAGCACGATTTTTTGTGTTGTTCCGGAGTTGTAGACATTTGCATCGCTCCCAGCTGGGAGTGTTTTTGTGCCACCTACGCTCACAGTTGTAGCGGCAGCTCCGCCAGCTTCATCAACTTTTTTTGCAAGTGATGTAAATTTAGCCCGTGTCCGTTTGTCCATCACAGCACCGGATAGGCCAGATTGACCCAAAACGCATTCGCAGAGCCCGCAGTAATCTGCAAGCCGCCGCTGGCCGGGATACGCAGTCTGGCGGGGACGGTGGTGACCGCCTTCCAGGAGGGCAGCGTGTCAATCACCACTTCTCCTGTCTGCGGCGCCGGAACCTCGGTGCTGTCCAGCAGAGTCACCCAGCCGCTGACAGACCCGTTGAGCGTCACACTGCCGTTGATGCAGCAGATGCCACACTTTTTGGTGACAGTAATCTTCCCGGCGGTAGACACGCCGCCGCCAAAATCCTCATAGGACGCCGCGTCAATAGCGGTTAGCGCTGTGTAGATCCACCTGATTGCAGCGCCCAGTGTTTCTGCGGTTTGGCCGTCAGGTCGCACACGGGCGTCAGCGATTTCGGCGGCGCTGACTGCGTCCGACGTGCCTTTGACGATGCTGTCGATGCGATTGGAGATCTGATTGATGAGAGCGCCTGGGACAACACGAGTGTTTTCTCCCTGGCTCACCAAAAACTTAGTGTCGTCGCCGATCTGACTCAGCGACTGGAATTCCCAAATCCGTTTTGCCATAACGATACCTCCTTATAATTCTTCCGCGGCTGCATAGTCACCAGCCGCTCCACAGTCTGCGACATATGTACCGCCGCAAGTGGCTGTAATCTCTGATATGACGGTCTCCACGCCGTCCACGATCACGACGTCCCCAACCTGGACGCTGGGATCCAGCAGCACGCTGCGGGCGTCCCAGGGAGTATACGCAAAATACCCGATGGCGGCGATCATTTGGTTCGCCACCTGCTGGCTGCCGCAGGATAGCGGCCAGTCAATTGTGTATGTCGTGCCGGTCTTTGTCGCTCCCTCTGCCGTCGCCGTCCATGTTGCGTCATCGTCCGGCCCGATGACCTCAACGGCAGTGACCTCCGGCAGTGTCTCGCCCAAATCCAGTTCCGCCATGTGGGAGGGATCTAAAAACATCAATGCAGAGTCCTCGTCGTAATACACGATGTATTCGCCAGTCTCGTCGACCAGTTCGTGGGTATCGTCTTGGGTTGTGCAGATGTACGGTGCGTCAACATTGTAAAATCCATAGTACAGTGCCACCATTGCTGTTCCGTCGGCGTTTGCTGCCAAGTTTGCGCCGTTTGCTGCGGCAACATAGCCCAGCGCTTCCCGCATGGTCAACTCAGTGACGTCATCTTTGGTAAATTCCAGCCCGCAGGCGTCCTCCAAGTACGGCTCGGACGGTTCCGCCAGTCCTGTAACCTTTTCGGCCAAGGCGATGACCTGGAACATATCCACCGGATACGTCAGCTTCACACCGTATTTTTTTGCCGCCTTTTTGACTGTGTATTTATTCAGGCGAAGCATTTTGTCATAGCAGGTCAGCGTCACCCAGCCTCTGGTGTCCGTCGCTCTGGTGTTGATGTACCAGGTGCCGATGGTGATGGTCTGGGTGTCCATCAGCCAAATCTCCTGCCCGGACTCCGTCACGATGGGCTGGCCAGACTCGTCCGCCAGCACCCAGTCGCCGTCCCTCGGCCAGATGGTGCACCGCATTTGCACCTTCGCCGCCCTTTTGGGTCGAGCGATCTCTGGGTCGGGCAGGTAGGTGACCGTCAAACAGCTGGACGCCACGTTGCCGACGCTCCACCGGTCGGTGTAGAGTGCTGATGTGATCTCCGGGGACAGCGCAATCCTGGTTGGAGGTATCATCTGCCCGTCCACGGTCAGCTCAAAGGTCGTGTGGTGGTACGGGTCGATTGCAATCCGCTTCCACGCTACGTTGGTTTTAATCATGCTCTCACCTCCTAGTCTACGGTAATGATGGTGGCTGACACCGTCCAGTATCCGCCGTCAGCCACGTTTTGCAGCGCTGTGGACACGTTAGACGCCCTACAGGTACGGTCAACAGTCTCCGCTCCGCCGCCCAAAAAAGACGCCGTGAACGTCGTCCCTGCGCCAGTGATCGCATGGGTCAGGCTGCGCACAATGTCCGTCGGAACGAGTGACAGTGTCATTGCTGCCTCGTACCCTTTGCCGGTGCCGTACGGATACTGCGTCCCGGCTAGGGTGTTGATGACAGTCTCGCTGCGTGTCACCTGGGACACCGTGCAGGCCGTCAGATATTTGTTGTAGCTCACGCCGTTGATGGTCAGCACTTACATCCCCCCCGTGACATTAGACATGCGCCGTTCCCATTGTTGGACGGTGCGCCCCAGCTCCCGCTGGTTGACTCGGATGACCTTGCCTGCCTTGGTCTCGACCAGCAGCTGGTGGAGTAGCCCTACCACCTGGCTGTCGTTGTATGTGGGCGCAGCCGCCGTCTGGGCTGCCACACTGGCCGCACGGCGATCCATCTCGTACTGCACCGCCAGTTTGGCCTGGGTACTCATGCTGTCGATGTTGGCCGCAATGGCGGCTTGGGCTTCCGCCGGGGACAGGGTCAGCTTGCTTGTGTCGATTTTGGCTTTCGCAGCGGCGGCGTTTGCGGCATCCACGGTGTCGCTTACCATGTCGGCAGCGGCGGAAGCAGCTTGTGGGATGCCCTTTCGGATACCGACGGCCATACCACTTGGCATGTGGATACCGACCTTGTCGCGCATGACCGTAGACGGGCTTGCAACGCCTGCTTCTTTTTTTGCAGCGGCGACGGCACCAGCCGCCATTTTTCGTCCAGCCGCTTCGCTCAAGTACGCTCCTCGGCCAATGCCGACGGCAAAGCCTTCTGCGAGGTTGTATCCAACCCTGGACGCCCCGCTGGACCCGCTCTTAGCCCCCTCTACGCCCTTTTTGCCTACGCTCTGGCCAGCTGACCGGACAACGCCCGACTTCCGTTTTGCGCCTTGTGCGTATTCCTCCGCAGTCATTTCGCCAGGTTTTTGCGCTTGTCCGTTTGGATTCAAAGCTTTTGCACTTGCTTTTGTCAGTTTCCTACAAGCGGCCTCTGCGCTAATCTTTCCGCTGATTATGCCACTGCGCAATTCCTTTGCAGTTTTTGTGCCGCTTACGCCTGCATTCTTCGCAATCGCGTCAAATTTGGCAACGCCCACCAACCGTTTCGCTGCTGCCTTCACGGAGATTGTGCCGTTGGCAATCCCTTTGCGTAGCTCTTTCGGCACTTTTACCCCTGCCGATTTTGCTTTTTGGGCAATCCGGTCAAACTTTGCGACATTATTTAGTCGTTTTGTCGCCGTTTCCACAGATATTGTGCCGTTGGCAATCCCTTTGCGTAGCTCTTTCGGCACTTTTACCCCTGCCGATTTCGCTTTTTGAGCAATCCGGTCAAACTTTGCAAGGTTGTTCATCCGGTTAATGGCCTCGGCCACAGATATCTGACCGCTGTTGACGCTGGCGGACAGGCTTTGCGGGATTTCCACTCCCTGCAAATTAGCCCTCTGCACAGCCCGATCGAAGGCAATCAGGTTCTGCAACTCACCTACACTCTGGGCGACCTGGTATCTGCCGGATGCAACACCTTCGCTTACAGACTTGGGGATTTTTACGCCTCCGTCCTTGGCGACCTGCTGCATCTGATTCAGGCTTTCCTCCAGCGCCTGCGCGTCCAACGTCTCCGTTGCTTTGTCCGCGTAATACTCAGCCTCCTGCCCTGCGGCATCGTAGCTTTTTTGTATATCGTCCAACGCCTCTTTGCTCTGGTTGGTCGCTTCTGTTGCTTTGGCGAGGTTGTCCTTTGCATCTTTTAACCGCAGCTCATAGGTCAGCCAACCCTCGCCGCTTTTTTTCACAGTAGCATCGACTTGGTTCTGGGCACGCTGCTGGGCTTTCAGATTTTCGGTGTGGACTTGTTTCGCCTCGTCAAGTTCCTTTTCGAGTTTGACTTGTTCTTCAATCGCTGCTTTATAGTTAGAATTGTAGGCTTCCACCTTCGCCTGGGCTTGGCGCGCCTCGATATTCCTCCAAATTTCGTCAGTGCTTTTGCTCAGCTTGTCCTTTTCCGCGTCGTATTTGAGGTTCAGGTCGGGTAGCTTGCCGTTCAAGATGTCCACATACTTCGCCATCTTCGCCTTTTCGTCAGCGCTCTTATGCTCCTTCTTCGCCAGCTCCTCCAGCTTCCCAGCATACAGCTCCGCCGTTGCCGTCTCTGTCTCCGCAGTCTCGGCGCTTTTGAGCCGCGCCTCTCGGTTCTGCTTATACTCCGCCGTGAGCTTTTCACTTTCCTCTCGCAGCGCCCGTGTGGCTTCCGCGCTGTCGTAAGCGGCCTGATCCGTGTCATCCGACAGCGCAACGTACTGGGCTATGGCAGCTACCACGCCGCTAATGGCCAGCACCGCCAACCCGATGGGGCCGGTGGAGAGGGTAAATGCTGCGCCCAGCGTCTGCACCGCCTTGATGGCATCGCCGATAAATGTCAGGAGCTTCAGCGCCGCAATGGCCGTACCGACACCGGCGATCGCGGCAACAACCAGGTCGATATTTTCGACCGCCGCCGACAGAAACCCGGTGGCAACACTTGCGATGTTGGACACCACGGGCGCAATCTTCTGGATGCCATCTCGGATCTTTGGGAGAGCTTTGACAACGCCGGTGATGCCGTCGGCAATCCCCGCAAATACGCTGTCATACTCCCCAGCCTTGATGCTCTTAGCCAGGTCGTTGGCCATCCTCTGCAGCTCCTGCATGGCGGTCATCATGGGGCCACTGGCAATCTTGCTGGCCGACGGGATGAGCGCGCCCTCAATGGTGCGTTTCAGTCCCTGGAGGGCAGAGCCAAGGTCTTTGTACTTGATCTCGTTGATCTCACCAAGGGCGTCATAGGTGGTTTTGCTCGCGTCTTCCATGCTGGCCAGCACCGGCAGGACGGTCTTTTCCAAATCTTCGTATTGGGTGCCAAACAGCGCCACAGCAGTCTGGTTTTTCTCCACTGGGTCTTTCATCGCTTCCAGCGCTTTGACGACCTCAAAAAACGCTTTTTGTGCCGTGTCACCGCCCTTGGCAAACGCCTGCATGGTCGTGCTGGCTTTCAGCCCGAGGGTGGCAAATGCGCTGGTTGTGGATTTGGATCCATCCTTTGCGCGGATATTAAATTCCTTGACGGCGTCGCCCACCTTGTCGATGCTAAATACACCGGCTTCCGCACCGGCAATCAAGCCGTTGACAAATTGGTCGGCGGACAGCCCCAGCGCCGCATACTGGGTCGAGTATTCGTTCAGGGTATCCAGCAGGTCGCCGTTCTGATCTGCACCCTTCTGCGCGCCGGTGGCGATGATGTTGTACGCCTTGTTTGCGTCAATGCCAAAGTTTTTCATGAGCGCGTTGGCCGTCCGTGCGCTCTCGCTCAAATCGTAGCCAAAGGTATCCCGCAGGGCAAACCCGGCCTCCGTTGCTGCTTGCAACTCCTCGCCCATCAGCTGGGTGTTCTGCCGCACCACAGAGATGCCGTCCGCCACATCTTCCAGAGAGTCGCCAAAGTTGTGGCTGTACACGTTCTGGGCGATCTGCCCCAGCTGTTCCAGCTCTTTTCCGGTGGCTCCTGTCGCCGCGCTGATCTGATTGACGGCCTTGTTATAGCCGTTGCCCAGGTTGACCACCACACCGGCGGTTGCTGCACCGACAGCAGTGACGCCAGCGCCGACCACCGCAAAGGTCTTGCCGATGGTGGCAGCGCTCTGCTTGACCGTGTTGGCCAGGGCGTCCTGGAGTTCGGTAGCGCTTTCGGACATCCCTTCGAGCTTTTTCCAGACGCTCTCCGCCTTTTTGCCTGTGTCTTCCACGCCCTTGCCGGCGTCCCCAGCATTGTCGCCGACATCGGCCAGGGCGTCCGCCACGTCCTCCAAGCCGCCGGTCACTTTGCTGTTGCAGGCGTCTCTGGCAGCCTCCCCCATGTCATTCAAGGCGTCTTCCGCCTTTTGCGCGCCTTCTTTTACGGCGGACATGGAATCATCAGCCTCTTTTTCGACCCGCTGTAGGTCTTTCTCCAGTGGCGTGCTGTCGCCGGAAATCTCGATCCTTACATGGCCATCTGCGCCCATATCACTCACCTCCGCTCAATCGCCGCATCTTGTCTGCCGCCCATGCATCCCAGTCGATCACGCCGCCAGCCGCGCAATCGCCGGGCTTGTGCAACTCGTATGCAGTTTGCAGTCGCCGATACTCCCGCTCCTGCGCTCCGTCCATCCTAGACGTGTCCATAGCGCGATACCCTACGACCGTCTCAAAATCCGGCTCGTACAGGCCGCCCAGGAGGGCGCGGAAGGTGTACCAATGCAAATCCACCGCCGCCAGGTCGATGCCATAGCGACGGCGGAAGGCTGCATAGATGCGTCGGTCGTCTGTGTCAAACGCATATGGGATGCACTTGCGCCCGTTGGTAGGCCGGTTGGGGTTGCCTGCGGCGTCCACTGGATCAAACAAACCGCCCCGGTAAAACGCCACAAACGCGTCCAGCGCCGCTGGAACGTCCGCCGGGATACCGTCAGGGTAAAACCACTCCAAAGTTAAGTAGGCCGCAGCGGCGTCCCAACGGTCGCAAAAGGCGTCCCGCTCAAAGCCAACGAACAGCCTAAAATCTGTCGTGACCTCGTACGAGACGCCCCCCACATCAACGGTATGCGGCAGCGCATCCGTCAGCAGATAGGTCATTCCAGGCGCACAGGCTGGCGGCCGCTTACCTTGCTGGCGGTGACGCAGGCGGTCGCACGATGTACCAGCTCGGCAGACGCGGCGCGAGTTTCTGCTGCGCTGGCGGTGCTGGCCTCCACGATGGCCAACCAGCCGGTCAGGATGTCTCGCCAGTTGTAGGCAGCGCCGAAGCACTCGTCAGACACGCCGTCACCAACGACGCCGTCGATAGCTGCCTTGACGACATCCAGGAAATCAATCAGACGCTTGCCGTAGCTTGCGTCTGTCACAGGCGGGAGGGAGGCGTGCGCCTCCACAATCGCCCTCTTGCCGTCATCTGCCGCCGCAATGACACGGACGTCGTCAAAATCCACGTCATAGCGGTGCTCTTTGATGGTTACCACCATGGTCATTCACCTCGCAATCAGCCGCCAACGCTCGCAGAGTAGGTATATTCTTCCGGCACGCCGATGACCTGCAGCTCGGCGTCAATATCGCCGATCGCGCCGGACTCGGCTGCGCCGTCGTTGTTGACCAGGATTAGCGCCTTGCCCTTCTCGCCTTTGCCGGTCAGGACGCAGAAATACACATAGTCGCGCACCACAGCACTGCCCTTGCCATACTTGATCGCGTGAGAGCAGATAAAATCCTGGAATGCGTCACCCATGAGCCGCTTGCCCACGGGCTTGAATTTGCGGCTGGTGGACTTTTTCATGCTGGTGTAGCCCTCGTAATAGAACTGGCTGGAATCGGTCTCAGGGGACAGTTCCGCGCCGTAGTTGGAGACATGGACAGTAGCTACGTCATAGTCGGCCGGAGACGTTGCACTGCCATCGGCAGAGCAGTCCAGCGCCAGGATATAATCATCGCCGGACACTTCGCCCGTGAAGCTGGTGCTGGGGGTAATGCCGGTCATTGCTGCAGACAGTTTCATAAAAGATCACTCCTCGTAATAATTCAGTTTGATTTGGATTTGATACCGTGCCTCGCCATTTGCTTCGACCGCAAAAGGGTACGGCGTAGACACGACAGAAATATTGGAGACGGTGCGCCCCTTGCCGATGTCCGGCCAGTTCCGGGCGCGCCGCTGCCGCCTGATCCAGGCGGCCAGGTTGTCATACCACTCCAGGTTGGCGGCATTCTGGGCGATGTCGTCCCCAATCGCCTCCCGTGAGGCGATGACGTAGGTGCGTTCCACCGCCTGGGTGCCGTCCATGTAGGTGGTGACGGTGTAGCTGGGGTCGGAGTCCAAGCTGTAGCTGGCCAGCTCCGCCGGCAGGCAATCAACATTGATGCGCCCGCCGGTCAGCCCTTGGTAGCCGTTGAGCCAGGCACGCAGGCCATCCATGATACTCATACCGGTTCACCTCCCACAAATTTCGCAAAATCGGCCACGATCCGCGTGCCGTCCGCCTGCATGGTGCGCACGTCCCACTTGCTCCCTCTGGTGGGGGCTTGGTTGTAGGTCAGCGCCTTGCCAGTGTAGTGCTTCGGTGCGCGGCCTGCCATGACTTGGCCGTGGTACTGGTAGTGGGCGTAGGGCTGAGTGTATTCCAGGATGGCGGCACCATTTTGCACGGTGATTGTGTGCTGGTTTTTCAGGTGGCCAGCCTGGAACGGTACCCGTTTGTCGCTGTGCTTGGCAACCAGATTCGCCAGGTGCCGCGCCGCTGCGCCACTTTGTCCCAGCCCACGAGACTGTAAGATCTTCTTGTAGTCGATATTCACTTTGACGTTTACTTTCATTTCCAGCTACCCTCCAGGGTGTACGTTGCGTGCGCCAGCGCCGACCGGTACGGGTACATTTTGCGGCCGGAGACACGCATCGGGGCATATTCAGCCAGCATTTTGACCGGATTGCCCTCAAATGCCGCAACCGGACACGAGCCGGAGACGATGTAATCACCGTTCCCGATTTGCTCCATGTCGGCCTGCTTGCGGACGACCATGGTTGACCCGCCCTGTACCAGCTCGCCGCCGGCGCCGATGGTCGTCCCGTCCGCAAGGCTCAGCTGCACGTCGGTCAGCTCGTGCCGTGCCCATTTGGTCTTGTCGCCGTCATAGATCTTGTGATAGAGGGTGACCGTCTGCCCAAACATCAGTCACACCCCCGATAGAGCAAGCCGGTATCCACCAGCCACGGGCGGGCAGCGTCATACACCGCCGCGCCTGTGCCGTTGGTGGACTGGCTATAGCTGACCGACCAATCCGCCACGGTCTCGCTGGTCTTCCCAGCGCTCTGGTCATCCAGATAGAGCGCGTCCATGACGGCGTAGACGGCGTTATTGTACTCAAAATCCAGGCCGCGATTGAGCGCCTCCTCGGCGTCAATGCCGGTCAGCATCCGGAGGTACTGTTCCGCCCGGAGCTGGTACATCGTCCGCTCATCCGCCGGGACACGGTTGCGCCCGGACAGTTCATAAGTTGCCGGTGCGGCCATTGCTGTTCCCTCCTATCAGCCGCCAGAGACGGCAGTCTCCGTCCGCTTGATATACAAGGTCTTGCCCTTGGACACCTTGATGCCGTAGACCTTGCGCCCCTGGACCGCAGACGCACCGATGTACTTTCCGGAGCCGTTCAGATCCTGGAGGTGGACAGGTACCGCCCATTCTTCCACTCGGTGGCACCAGTTGGGATGACCGGCGATGAATTCAGTGGTGGTCTTCTTGCTGGCCACTCTGGTGGTGGAATCATAGTCCATGTTGCAGCTCTCCACCACGTTGAAACCGGCCACCCGGCCGACCACGCCCTGCTGGATCAGCTCCTGGGACAGGTCGCCCTGACGGATGAAATTGGAGTCCTGCATCAGCACCTCCAGAAATTCCGGTGCCGCGATGAGCCAGCGGCCTTCGGAGGGCACGCCGTTGCGGGAGAGGGTGCGCTTGGCTTCCAGCACCGTCTTGTATGCCGTGCTGGCAGTGCAGGCGGTCTTGGTGGCGGAGATGTTGGCGTCGGTGGCGCTTTCCAGCGCGTTGATGGACTTCTTGTCCATGCTCAAGCCCAGGGAGTAACCGGCAGAGTCCAGCCGGTCTGCCACGATGCCGTCGGGGACGCTGGCAGCATCGAAGCCATCGATCAGCTCGTTGACAGCTTCGTCCTGGTCGATGGTGAGATCCAGATAGGTGGTGGTGCCTGCGGCGGGGTCAATGCCAGCGCTCTTGCTGTAGGCCTTGACCTCCACTTCGGTGTCACGGACGGGGATTTTCACCTTGCCCGCCTTGGGGCTGCCCTCGTAACGGGTGTTGAAAATGAGATTGTCTCTGGTAACCAGGGTCGTGCGGAGCTTTGCATCCACAAGACTGGACCAGCGATCCTGATTGGTATGTGCCATTGTGTATCATCCTTTCTGTCAAGTTTCAGATTTGTGCCAGGGGTTGAGCTTATTGAAGGCGGCTTCCACGCCGTCTCCGCCAGCGGTGCCGCCCTGGCCGTGCTCACCGCCGGTGGACATGGTGGACATCCCGGTATCTGGGCGGCCAGACGCAAACAGCCAACTGTCGCTCTTGGTCAGCTCGGTCAGCTGATCCTCCAGGCCGTCCAGCTTGCCGTCCTCGCCCAGCTTGACTTTCTCCAGATCCAGCATGGCCAGCGCTGCCTTGGTGTTCCGCGCACCAGCGGCCATGAGGGCTGCCTGAATGGCGGCGTCCCGCCGGACAGCGCCCACCTGGTTCTGGGCGTTGGTCATCTTGGTCTGCCAGTCCGGGTCGTAGCCTTTCAGCTTCTCGTTGGCAGCGGTCAGCTTGCTCCGGGCCGTGGTCAGATCATTCTGCGCTGTGGCTAGACTCTCCTTCAGGTTCGTCACGTCTGCCCCGTGCAGTCCCATGATCTTGTCCAGCTGCTCCTCGGTAATATCCGGCAGCAGCGCGGTGATGTCTTCTCGTTTCATGGTGCTCCTTCCTGCCTACGCTTTGATGACACGGGTCGCGTCCGCTTGGCTGGGCAAGTTTTACGTCGTTCCGGGACAAAAATGGGTATGAAAAAAGCACGGTGCGTTTGCACTGTGCTTCTGTCAGCTGTTCTTATATTACGTTTGGGGTGTCGCCAAAACCAGCAGCGTCAATACCACAATAACGTTTTTTCTTTCGGCGGGTTTTCCAATTTCGCAAGGCGTTTCAATTCGCGCAGAACGTGCGCTGCAGAATACGAACTTGCATTGTCATGTTCTACGATCTCCCCGTCTTCAATGCGGATTTTCATAAACCCCTTCAACTTCTCGCCTTCAGGGTAATAATCCGCCGAAATGCTGTTATCCGTTTTTTTGATGTTTCTTAAGATTACCATAATATTCATCCGCAGCCTTTTGATAATTATACTTCATTGACGCTAATTCGTGCGCCTTCCAATGCTCCAACGTTGGGTTTTCTTTTTTGATTTGCATTTCCAGCAATTCATGTTCGATCAATATCCTGTCGTGCGGCTTGATATCCTTTCCGACCATGAGACGTTGCCAGCTTTGAGCAATTGCACAATCCGAATCAAACCGTCGCCACTCTCTAATATCTTCATCATAGAGTGACTTTTCTTCAAAAAGATACATTTTGATTCGTTTGATGTCCGATTTTCTTTTCCCTAAATTTTTAGCTATCTTCTCCGCATCGGTAGAAAAGTTTCGTATTTCCCTATAATACATTTCCGCAAATTCATCTGCCTCCTTGCTTAGAGGGTCTGTAATTCTCGCTCCTGTTATTATACCATTCCCGCCTGCCGTTGCAACACTTTTCTACGCAAGGTGCGCATAGGAAACCGTTCTCTGCTTCTGCTGTTTCAGTCCGGTCTTGGCGCAAAAATCCTTGTACCGGTCATTCCACAGCTTTACCTTAGCGGCGCTTTCCGTGGTGTCCAGCCCTGCCGCCTTCATGGCGTTGTTCTCCCGTTTCCAGCGGCGGATATTGCGTTCTATGCTGCGCTGCGTTTGCTCCGCTTCGTACAAGCTCATCTTCTTGCCGCGGTACTCTACGGCATCCGGCTTGGTGTACTCCTCCAACTCATCCCGGCTGTAGGCGCTGTTCTGCCCTGGAAAGTACGGGAAGAAGCTATGCCGGCAATTCCAGCCGCCTAAGCCTGCGCCGGTACCGTAGCCGGTTCCTTTGGCCAACGTCAGGTAGCCCGGCGTCTTGCCGGTCAGGCTGTACACCTTGCCCTGCCATTTGGCGTGGTCAGGCCGTGCGCCAGCGTGGGCGGTCACTTCCACTAGGTCGGTACCCATCTCCTCCACAAGCTGTTCCTGCATCCGCAAGGCGGTCTGATTAACACCGGTGCGCAGCGCTCTGGTCACGGCCACCTCCAGGGTGTCGCTGCGCCCAGTTGGGTAGGCGATTGCCTGGATGCCCGCTTTGCACAGACTCTTGATGGCCTGCCGAGTGGCAGACTGCGGATCCATTGCGCCGGTGCTCACCTGGAGCCAAGCCAGGTCAAGCGCCTTCTCAAACTGTCTGGTGGCCGCCTGGGCTGTTGTCTTGGTCAGGTTGTCAAACAGCCCCGCTGTCTGCTTCAAGCCGGAGCGGATGATCTTCCGCATCTGGGAGCTGATCTTTTCAGGGACCTCTTTGCCAGCTTGTACATATATCGCACCATCGCTGTTGCACGTCTCCGCTGCCCCAACCTCCATGACCGCCTGGATCTCCTGGCGGGTCTTGCCGGTGCGCTTGGACAGCTCCGCGATAATCTCCTGACGGGTCATCCCCATCATGGCGAGCTTTTCCTCTTGGTACTGCGCGGCCGGGATGTAGAAATCATAGGTGCTGATACGCCTGGCCATGTCGTCCAGGATGGAGCTCTCTGCCTGGGCGTACAGCTCCGCAATCGGCGCGGTGCAGCGCGCCAACCACTTCGGCGAAAGCATTAGGAGCCTCCGAAGAGCAGGTCACTGTCGGACATCCCCTCCTCTGCCGCCTCCTGGACAGCCGCCCTGGCGTCCTCCTCGCTCATGCCGCGCCACTCCATGTTGTAACGGTACTTGGGCAGGAAGCCAGACAGGCAGTCGTCTTTATCCTGCTGTCGGCGGGTCTCGGTGGCGGAGATATAGCTGTCGTCGAAGTTGATGGTCAGCTGTGCGTCCGGGTTGACGGGCTGTCCCAGGATGGTCTTTCCAGCCCAGAGCAGCGTGCGGAAGAAGGTCAGCAGCGCCGCCTCAATCTGGATCTGGTGCCGGTTGGCGTGCTGCACCAGATCCTGCCGGTCACCGATGTACTGCGTCGCCGTGGCGATAGAACCGTTGCTGCCAAACTGGTAGTGGTGCGTCCCCAGCCCCACCTTGAAGCTGTAATAGTCCAGGGCGTCCTGCACCGCCTGACTGTTGGCACTGACTCGCAAGTCTGGGTTGTACTCGTGCCAGTCGTCCTTGTCCGGGTCACCAGAGGTCTGTACAAAAAGCTGCTGCCGGATGCTGTCCGGTGCGATCAGGTGCAGCTGGCCATCCATACCAGACACAGGCTGCAACAGTTCCTTGTTGTAGAACACCTTCTTGCCGCCCAGGTACAAGTCCCGACAGTAGTTGTCAAAGGCCAGGTCACACTGTCGTGCCTGGTCTAAAGCCTCGGCAAATACGGACATGCCCAACCCATCACCGCCTTCCAGGTTCTTCAGCTGGGCAGGGGAGAAGAGGGCAAACCATGGCTGGTCGCTTCCTGTGTAGAAACTAGGGAGCATTCCATTGGGTAGCTCCGCCGGGCGATAGATAGCCCTGCTCTCCTCTTCCTGGGCGGTATAGTATTCATTCGTGATCTGGTAGCCGTGGCCGGTCAGCTGGTGGGTCTGCAAATAGATGTAGCTCCTGCCACCAGATGTCACCACGCTGGCAAAAGCGCATTCGGTCACTCGGCCATGTTTGACGGTGATGGGCAGGATGCACTCAGCCGGGAGATAATCCACCCAAAGCTGCGCCTCCGGCGATACCAATACTGTCTGGTTTCCCACTGTCAGCTTATCCACAAAGAGGACAAACGCCCCAGTGCCCGACCGAAACGCCAGCTCCACCAATCGGTTGGCATTCCGCCAGAAGTCCAGCCGTCCCAGCAAACCGCCAGTCTGCTGCCCCTCCGGCCCCACCAGCCAAGCGGAAGACGCCGCGTCCTCCACCGTCACCGTGGTCTTGTCCCCCAGCAGCAGCGCCGCCCAGTCCTCACACGCCTGCTTCGGCATCCTCAACCGATACATGGGACGTTTATGCCGCTGACCGTCTGCCCCGATGGTGGGGATGTCATGGAAGTCGGGGTAGTTGCCCTGCCACCACTGCCGCCACTGGTCGATGTAGGCGTAGTAGCTGCCTTGGAGGTTCCACCCCTTCTCCCGATTCAAATATCCGATAAATTGTACAATGTTCATGCGTTCATCCTCAAAAGGGAGCGATATTCTCGCTCAATGGTGTACTCGAATGCGTCCAGAGTGTCGATGTCCGTGGTCCCGTCATCCAGGCGTTCGTCCTGCCCCGGGCGTTTTCCGCTCCACAAGGCCGTGGCCAGAGCGTCGGCCAGGGTCTGCGCCGCTGGCAGCACAAAAAAACGACCGCCGCCCATGAGCAGGGAGGTCAGTCGAATACGGTCTAGGATAGGCGCCTTCCGGGCGTTGTGTACCCGGCTGGACAGCCACGAAAACGGAGACGCCCGAAGTGACGAGCGCAGGGACTGGATGAGCACCTGCTCGGCGTTGTCGCAGTAGACAGCGTGGATCTCACCCCACTTGGCGAAGACCGCCTGGCAGAACGCCAGAAATGCCTGGCACAGCGCCGTGGCATCCTGCCCCTGGGCATCCACCCGCTGGGACGCCAGCCCAACGATACCCTCATAACCGGGCAGAATCCCCGTGGCCACAAAGGCGTGCTTGGAGCCGTTTCCGCCGAAGTCCACTCCGATCTGCACCCGCCAGGGGCGCAAAGGTTGGTCAGGTGGCCAGTAGAACCGGCGGTCGCCAGCGGCGATGCTGTCGGCGAAGGGACGGTAGATGATACCTTCCGCTGCCATCCACTGCCCCAGGATAAAGCGGTTGTAATACACTGTCCCGGCGTACTCTCGCTTCAAGTTGGCCACAAATTCAGCGGGCAGGAACGGATTATCGTCGATGGTGGAGGTCTGGCAGAACACATCGGCGTCACTGTCGATGAAGGTCTTGACGAAATGGTGTGGGTCTGCCGGGTTTGCCGTGCCGTCAAAATAGCTGTGGGCGCAGCGGAGACGGCTCTTGAGCATCTGGAACACCTCTTCGTGCCAGGTTGTCATCTCGTCTCCGTATGCATACTCAATGGTCATGCCCTGGATCCGCGCCACGTGCTTCCGGTTGTCCGCGCCCAGGATATGCACCCTCCGCCCGAAAAGCTGCGCCGTGTTGTCCGAGCTGATGTTGCCCACCAGCCCCTCGCCCCAGATGTCCCGCATGGGCTCCAGAATGTTGCGAGCCAGCGTGCCTTGGGTGTTGCCCAGCATCACCGCTGCCCCCTGTCCACGGAGGGCACAGAGCCGCTTGGGGATGACCACCGCATAGTCCAGCCAGCTCTTGCCGCTGCCAGTGGCGCCGATTTTCAGATTCCACCTGTGATTGCAGTTGGTCAGATATTCCCGCTGTTTAGTCGATAGCACTGTCGATCCCCTCCAATAGCTCCCTGGCCTTTTGCAGGTCTGTGCGCTCGTCCCCATCGTCCCCCAGCATCTCTAGGATGACCTTGGCCGCACGAGCGTTGCCAAAGGTCGCCGCCTCGGTCAGCCCCACGATCATGGCCATCTGGTTGTCGATGTCCTCCGGCTCCAGCGCTCTGCGCTTGAGCTTGTTCAGCCGCCGCTTGTCCGTTACTGGCAGGGACAGATACAGGTCAGCCGCTTCTTTCAGGCTCTTTTTCCGCCGTCGGGCAGCGCCGGAAGCAATGCCGCCTTTGCTACCATTTCTCGCCGCTTCCTCGCCGCTTCGAAATTGAGTTGCTTTCCCCTTTTCCAGGTTCTCATTGTTCGCCACAACTTCCTGCGCCTCCTTTCTGGCCATAAAAATGGCGCAAGCTCCGCAAAGCTCACGCCTGATTGGTGCCGGATAACCCGCCGGTCCGGGGCTGTCTTTCCAGCTGTCAATGGGGAGGGATTCAAAATGGGGGGCCTGGGCAAGGGAGGCCGACAACCGCCAGCCTCCCCTTATACCACAGGAGGTGCCCCTTGGTGGCACTGATTACCGCTTGCCACTTCGGGATGATACTACTTTACCACGTTCTTTTGGCTCTTGGAGGCCATCTTTTTCTTTCAGCCTCAAATTTTCGGCGACTTGGTATACAAAACGCTCTTGCATTCGCCTGGCTTGCCGGTAGCTATACCCCACCTGCAACCCAGCTCCCGCCAAGGTGTGCGTCCCCTGCCAATAGACCAGGTCGATGATCTTCAGCCGTGCAGCTCCATTGGGCAAGCGCTCCGTTGCTCGGATGGCAGCCGATACCGCCTCATACTCCTCTATGTCCCGCCGGTCCAGCTTCTTGACCACCGCATATTCCAGCGACCGACCATCTCCGGCTTGCGGCGGCTGTGCGCTATATCGTGCTGTGGTCTGGGTGTAGATCGGCTCCCGCATCACTTTGTCGAGCGCCGGATACGCCCGGATCACCGCCTTGACGTAGCCCCACCAGCGGTACCTGGGCTTGCTCATTGGTTCGTCCCCTCCCGATACTGCTCTCGCTGGAAGACCAGGATGCCGGTTTCCTCACACAGCGTCTCGTTCAGGTCGATGATGCTCGCAAAGTCGCCTGCGACCGTCTCCATTGCGCTCTGGATATAGCGGTTGAAATCCAGCAGTCTGGTCTGCCCGAAGCCGTACTTATCGTGCAGTACCGTCATGGTCAGCAAGAGGAACGTGTCATAGGCCAGATTCACCGACGCCCCACGCGGAGGAAACTTCGGCTTGTCCGGCTTCCGCCTCGCCTTCGCCCGTCGTTGCTGTCGATTCATCAATCCACCTCTCTCGCCTTGTACTGCCCATAGCTCAACCCCAACTCCGCCGCCCTAGCAGCGTCCAGAGACAGCGGATTGAGCGTCCTGTACCGCTGGTATGTACGCTCCACGCCGCAAGTCCGGACATGGCCGGTCTCCTGGATGCAGGCACAGTACATGGTCTTGCTTTTCGCGTTGTCCATGTGCTGCCAGTGGGGGCAGCCCTTGCAAGGGTTGGCGGCTCGTGCAGCTACAGATCTTGGCGGTTTCTTTTTTGCCGGTTTCTTCGGCTTCACAGGGTTTGCGCACCGCCGTTTGCGCCGTTCTTCCGCCTGTTCTTGCCGGACTTCGTCCCGTCTGGCTTGCAGTTCATCCGGAGCGGCGTGCACGAGCCACTCCAACCGGGCTTTGTACACGCCTGACGGCCTGATTTGGTTGCGTTCCCACTTGCTCACAGCGTTTTGCGTCGTGCCGACCAACTGGGCAAGCTGGTACTGCGACATCTGCTTCTGTGCCCGGAATGCTTTGATTTCCGCTCCCGTCATGTCTCATCCTCCTCCCATACCAACTCCGGTACAAATTCCACCTGCCCTCGCATCCAGTCCGGGCAGTCATAATACACGCAGCTCACCATCGCCGTCCCCGCCGGGTCTGTGCTGTGCCTGCACACATGGCGGTGCAGGCAGGTGTCGCATAGGTTACGCTTCGCCATCGTCATGCCCCCTCAGTATCCGTAAGCATTCCCGATAGCCTTCGATCTTCCCGGTCGCCAGATTCAATTCGCTCTCCGTCTCCAGCAGGATGTCTTTGGCCGCTTCCAGGTTTGCTTTTAGTATTTCGTTCTCTCAGTCGAGATGCTTCACATTCGCTTTCAAAATGTCGCAGCGCCGTTTCAGTTCTGCATAGTTCATTCATCCCACCTCCCTCACTCTGATCCCGTACCGGTACAGCATCAGCTTGCGCTTGATGACGTACTTGGCATAGCCAGCGGACGCGGGATCTCGGTAGCCTTTCACGTCTTCCACGATGGTCTCTCCGTCCTGGGTGTAGACAAAATCGGCGATGTAGTACAGCGGTCGTTCCACGCACTTTCCGTTGAGCCGTTGGCTGGGCAGCAGCTCGTACTTGACCTGCCGCCGCAGCTCGCCAATCTTCCCTGCCCGCTGCAGGAGCAGCAGCTCCTGATAACGCCGATACTCCCGCCGAGAGTCGAAGCTCCCGTGCGGTGTCACGACCTTCTGGTTTCGGTATTTGTTCGTCATGTATCCTCCTCGTTCTCTGCGTTCTTGTCTGCCTTCTATGCTCCGAAAAACGCATTTCCGACTAATCATGCCTGTTCCAGCGTATTTCTGCACAGCGTCCAAAATTGCCACTTGTTCCCGCGTTTTTTTTCGCTATGTAGTTTCACGGCAAGCTATTCAAACGTCTATCCTGCACTCACATACAGCCTCTGGTGGCATGCTGCATGTTCACTCAGCTTCCCACTTGTCCAGCATCTCCCGCATCCAAGCGTCCTGCTCGGCGATCCTGCCTGCAAGCTCCGCCTGGTCTTCCGGCTGTCTGTCCGCTTCCGGCACGGGCGCTTTTGCAGGCTTCTTCCAGCCCTGTTGCTGTCTCGCCTGGTGCTGCTGCTCTGATGCCTGGATGTCCGCCAGAGACCGGACTCCCTCACGCTCATAGCGCTCCAGGATGGCCTTGATGTAATTCCAGCTCTGCTTGCGCTCGTCCTGAGCGATCTGAATGGCATGGATGGCCACCTCCGCCCCCAAGATGCCCTCAAAGCGTTCCAGCGCCTGCAGTGAGTACCCGGACGGTGTTGGGTTGATATGCTGGCAGTAATAGGCCACTGCTTCTGACCGTTTCTGCGGCGGGCAGGAGGGCAGCGGCGTAACGCTGTCTGTGCCAGGTAACGCCTTACAAGTATCCTCATACCTCCCCTGGTTAAGGTTAGGTTTGGTATGGTTAGGTATGGTTAGGTTAGGTAGGGTCGTTACAGGGGCGTTACTAACGCTTTCGTAACGCGTTACGCTAACGTTATCGTCATGCGTTACGGGATTGGAATCTTGCGTTGACGCATTGGATTCGGTCGCGTTACTGTCCGCTTTCCGTTTGTTACGGTAACGCTGTTGCCGCTTGCGGTTCTGCTCTCGTTGGTTCTCCCGGCGGTCGAGTAACATCCCGGCGTAGTCGCTCCAATCGTGCAGCTTTGCGTCTGGGTCGATAAACCCGGCCTCGGTCAGTGCCTGCACGAATTGTTCCGCGTCCTTCGGCCACTCACACGCCTCTGCAATGTCCTCTGGATCCAGCGCGGATAGATCACCGTCCGGCGCATTGTCCACTGCCCAGAGCCACAGCATGGCCAGATGCCCGACTGCCTGCGGCGTCTTGATCTTCAGCAGCCGCTTCAATTTTTTCACTTTTCTATGCGCCGGAAGATTCTGATGTAATTCAATCCACGCCATGTTGCCTCATCCTCTCAAAACGGCAGCTCGCCGTCATTGTCGCTCAGCTCCGCGAAGCCGCCGTCACTTGGCACCCCGGAGCCGCTGGGCGGTCCGTAACCGCCGCCGGAACTCGTCCCGCTCTCATCCTTGCGTGAATCACAGAAGTAGACGTTATCCGTCACGACCTCTGCCGCCACCCGGCGGTTGCCGTCCTTGTCCGTGTAGTCACGCATCTGCAGGCGGCCTTCCACCAGCATCATGCGGCCTTTGGTGAAGTATTTGCAGACAAACTCCGCTGTATTGCGCCAGGACACGATGTTGACGAAGTCCGTGTTTTGGGCGTTGGAGTCCTTGCTCTTATAGTCCCGGTCTACCGCCAGCCGGTAGGACGCCACCGGCGTCCCCTGCTGGGTCTTGCGCAGTTCTGGGTCAGCCACCAGACGACCCTGGAGGAATACCTTATTCAGCATCGGCGGCCTCCTTCTGGATGAACAGCCGGTTCTGGCAGCGGGTCACGCGCAGCGCAAGTTTATTCGACCGAATCGCGCTGCGGGCGGAGGCAGCTGCGGAAGTTACGCTGCTGTAGGTTTCCTCCCACGCCACCTCCATGATGGGCTCAGGCCTCGCCATAAAATCCTGCATCACTGCCAGCAGCTTGCTGGTCTTGGTCTC
>ERZ779877.880-NODE-880-length-29664-cov-6.056571_pt1 | contig 29664 bp, 27 predicted proteins | sample MGYA00511556_ERZ779877 | MGnify/ENA primary metagenome ERZ779877 (study PRJEB29588, sample SAMEA2159338) | human gut metagenome | biome: human gut; feature: human-associated habitat; material: faeces | place: Denmark | collected 2008/2010 ...
GCTTGGCGTTTCTCGCCATCTCGCAGAGTGCGGAAACAAGGTGCATATATGCCTTTGCGGAATCGCCGTCCATCTCCGTGAACCAAGGGAAGGATACCTTCTCGTCCGTCACCTCAATCGGAAGGCTGTCCGCGCCAAGCGCCTTTTTCATAAGTGCCGCCTTGGAATCTACGATCCGCTGAAGGTTCTCAAGGGCTGCGTCCGAAAGGCTGTCCCTTGGAACCGCCACCGTAAGCCCCTCTGCGGCGGCCTGTGCCGCGCTGTCCTCGGTTTCGGATTCTTCCTCGACCTCCGAATCCACGCCGTCCTGCGGCTCACATTCAAAGCCTGCGGCGGCGATGGCTTCAAGCACCCGCTCGACCTCCTCGCTGTCGGCGCGGTCATCGAAGAGGAGCGTCCCGTCCTTGGTGACCGTGAAGTAGTCGATCTCGTAGTTGCAGGTCGGCATGAATTTGTATTCTGCCTTTGCTCCCGTGGTGTCGGCGATGACCTTTACCAGTTCCTTGCGCCTTGCGCCTGTTACGTTGTACTTTACTTGCATTGCGTTTACCTCCGTTTTTGCTTGTTTTCTGTGCCTTTCGGCATGTATATACATCACTCTAAAGCCCGGAAATAGCAAGCAAATAAAAGATTTTCCACCGTAGAATAACCGCCCGATTATGCGGTCGGAAACTGTGAGTAATACACAATGCCCGAAAGCACGAAAAACACGCATGGCAGAGCCACGCCGTTGCCCCACATCTTATACTCCGCAGAATCGGAATACGGATCGGCAAGCCACTTTTTTATCTGCTTTGAAGTCTTGGGCTTGCTGTCTGGTGCGGTAGCCAAACGCCATATCTCGAATACCTTGTACCAATAGTACAGTTCCTCATCGGACGGCTTCACCGTGCCGAGATCATCGCACCACCAGTCCGGGAAGCCCTGCAGCCTTGCGCACTCGGTCGGCGTGAGCCTGCGGACGATGTAATACGGCTCTTCGGATATAGTCGGCGGGTCCTTGTAGTCCGTAGCGACCAGCGTGTTCGCCACGTCCTCCTCGGCTTCCGTATGATAGGAATTCTTGCTCGTGGTATAGACGGGATGCGCCACCGCGCCCGGTCCCTTCGCCACCATCGTAGGCTCGACTTCCTCCTCGACCGCTATTCCGAACTGTGCGTTCTGCCCCATGTTATAGGTAGCTCTGTCGATGCCGTAAGCCACGCCGTGCTGCTCCGTGGCGTTCAGCGTAAAGCTGATAATCAGGGCGGCCACCAGCATTACCGGGGCCCGCACCAGCATCCGCATCCCCATCATCAGGGTCATCTGCAGGCTGCTCACATCGTTGGTGAGCCGGGTAATCAGCGAGGCCGTGGAAAAATGCTCAATGTTGGCAAAGGAAAACCTCTGCACCTGCCGATACTCGGCGGCCCGGAGATTGGCGCCGAAGCCCATGCCGGCCTTGGAGGCAAGCACCGCCGCCCCCACGCCCAGCGGCAGCACCCACACAAGCGTGCCGAGGACGATATACAGCGTGTTGAGTATATCCGGCAGGATACCGACGGAGTCCGTGAGGTAGCTCGGCTTTGTTGAAAGAAACTCCCACGATATATTCGGAATGCCTTTTATGAGCACATATGCTATAAGAAACAGCACCAGCGCCGCCGTCAGGGCCGCGCACAGGCCCGAAAGGCCGTGCATGACGATGCCATAGGCTCTGCGCTTTGCTTTTACGTTTTTATTATCCATTCGATTTATCCCTCTTCAAAAGGAAGTTGAGCGTTGCGTTTATGAGCATGATAAACAAAAACAGCACGAGCGCTATCGAGAAAAGCGCCTGACGCTGAAGGCCCGAGGAATAGCTCATCTCGCTTGCAACGGCCGTTGTGAGAAATCTTACGCTCTGGAAAAGCTCGGGCATGTTCGGAGCGTTGCCGGACACCATCATAACGGCCATCGCCTCGCCGATGGCGCGGCCCACGCCGAGGACGACCGCCGCGGCAATGCCGCTTTTCGCCGCCGGAACGGACACGCGGAAATACGTTTCCGTCGGCGTTGCGCCGAGGGCAAGCGACGCATCCTCGTACTCCTTGGGAACGGCCTCGAGCGAGGTCATGGAGACCTTGATTATCGACGGCAGGATCATGATGGCAAGCACGATCATCGCCGCCAGAAGGCTCGCGCCGTCGGGAACGTTAAAGACCTTGCGTATGCCCGGAACGAGCACCATCATGCCCACAAGGCCGTAAACGACCGAGGGGATGCCCGCAAGCAGCGACACTGCCTCAACGACCACGGCGCGCACGCGCTTATTGGCCATTTTTGCAAGATACACGGCCGCCATAAATCCCACCGGCACGCCGAGGACAATGGCTCCGGCGGTGCCGTATACGCTTGTGAGGATAAACGGCAGGATGCCGTAGCTCGGCTCTGCGGCGGTCGAGGCCCACTTTTTGCCCAGCAGGAAGTCGGGAAGGCCGATCTCCTTTATCGCCGGAATGCCCGAAACGATGAGGTAGACCGTTATCATCAAAACGCTCGCCACCGTCACAAGCCCGAGGACAAGGAATATGCCGTGGACTATATTTTCAATGAGATTTTTCGTTTTTAGTTTCATATGAACAACATCCTACACATAAAAAAAATAAGCTGGCGTAAGTCGAACCGCTGCCGGTTTTCAGCGAGGAAAAATGTGTTCAGGCAAACCGAAAGTCCGACGGGAATACTTTGTGTATTTCCTAGGACTTTAGGGAAGCATGGGCGCATTTTAACCGCTTTAAAATCGGTAGGGGCGTCGGCTTACGTCAGCTTAATTACTTCGCTACGGGAACTGCGCCTGCTGCGGAGATGACGTCTGCTGCCGCTGCGCTGGTTGCGTATTCAAAGAACTTCTGAGCCGCTGCGGAAAGCTCGGTGCCGTCCTTGGTTACCAGAACGAAGGGGCGCTGCACTGCGTAGGTACCGTCGGAAACGGTGGCCTCGGTGGGAGCGACTCCGCCGACGGAGAGTGCCTTGACGGTGTCCTTAACGGATGCCAGGGATGCGTAGCCGATAGCGTTGGGGTTGCCTGCAACGGTGGTGATCACGTCGCCGGTGCTGGTCAGCTCCTGACGGTACTTGCATGCGTCCTTGGTGTCGGTGATGCTCTCGAAACCGTCACGGGTGCCGGAGCCTGCCTCGCGGCCGATGAGAACGATCTCTGCGTCGTCGCCGCCGACATCCTTCCAGTTGGTGATCTCGCCGGTGTAGATCTTTGCGATCTGCTCGATGCTCAGGTCGGAGACCTTGTTTTCGGGGTTAACGATGATTGCAATGCCGTCGAGTGCGAGGACGGTCTCTTTCAGGCCGGATGCCTTCTCGTCATCCTTAAGTGCACGGGATGCAAGGCCGATATCGCAGCGGCCTTCGCTGACTGCGGTGATGCCGGAGCCGGAGCCGGTGGGGTTGTAGCCTACGGTGATGCCCTTGTTGTCGGCCTGGAAAGCCTCGCCCAGGGACATGATGACCTTTTCCATCGAGGTCGAGCCGTCGGTGCTGACTGTGCCGGTCACTTCGGCGTTGTCGTTGTTATCGGTGGTGCCGCCGTTGTCGCTTTTTCCGCATGCGGCGAACAGAGTAAGCGCCATGAGCGCTGCGAGAACTAAACTTATAAGCTTTTTCATTCAAAAAGCTCCTTTCTTTTTTTCGTTTGATTTCTGAGTACACCCTTAGATTATGCCCCTTTTATCAAATCCGAAAGCAGCCTTTTGTAAAAAGAATTTAAAGCCGGCCAAAGGGCGGAGCGATCATGCACGGCTGGATGAATGACGACAAAGTGATGATTGCCTGCTGCAACGACGGCACAAGACCTGTCATCTTCAAAATAGAACGCTTCGACTGCGAGTAAAAGCAATGAATTTTTAAATGCAAAAGGCGTGACCGTCGCGGTCACGCCTTTATTCATTATATTATTTCAGTTTTCCGTACACGGTATCGTCCACGGGCTCGAGCCATTCGTTCGAGCCGTCCTCGCCGGGCACCTCGACCGCGAGGTGGCTGAACCAGCTGTCGGGCGCGGCACCGTGCCAGTGCTTTACGCCGGTCGGGATATTGACAGTGTCGCCGGGATTCAGCTCAACGGCATCCTTGCCCTCCTCCTGATAATAGCCGCGGCCGGCAACGCATACGAGGATCTGTCCGCCGCCGCTTTTGGCGTGGTGGATATGCCAGTTGTTGCGGCAGTAAACTGGACTCCCCCTCCGCAATCCCTTGTAGTTGCTAGCTTTAACGGCATACACATTTGTGCTTTGTGCGAATCTTTTCTGACGAGCAGTTTCTACCAGGTTATTTTTCTATTTCTTCCTCGTTCCAAACCTCTTTTGCAAGGTTGAATACTGCCCATCCCTTTGGCCATCCTGCATAGAATGCTATGTGGGTGATAATCGCTGCGATTTCTTTCTGTGTTACTCCATGATCCTTTGCATTCTGTAAATGGAATTTTAAAGAAGAATCTGTAATTCCCTGTGCCATCAGTGCTACGACTGTGATAATGCTTCTTGTCTTTAAATCAATATCTTCGTTGTTCCAATTCTCTCCGAACAGAACATCATCGTTGAAATGTGCAAACTCCGGTGCAAATGTTCCCAGAGCATTTCTTCCTGCTGTCTGTGTGATCTTTGCCATGATATCAACCCTCCGTCTTTCTTATTTATGGTAATTTGTCATACTCTTCTTCCGGTAAAAACTCAAGCCATTCATTGGAAGCTCCCTCTGCTGGAACTTCAACAGCCAGATGCTGGAACCAGCTGTCTCTCGCTGCCCCGTGCCAGTGTTTTACTTCCGGTGGAATGTTTACCACATCTCCAGCTTTCAGTTCACGAGCCGGTTTTCCTTCTTCCTGATACCATCCTCTTCCACCAGTAACCATAAGGATCTGGCCACCCTTGTGATGGACGTGGTATGCATTGATTGTTTTTGGAGCGAAAGTAACCAGACCAACAGGTACTCGCTCTGTTGTAAGCATATTCAGATAACATTCACCTGTAAAATACTTTGCAAATGCTACATTTTCCTCACCGATTGGAAATACGTTGCCACCGCCTAAGTCTTTTTTCATCTGTTCGATATCCATGAAAATCTCCTCCTTGCGTTTTTATTTTATGGTACAACCTGAAGCAAGCTTTAGGTCAATAGGTTTTGCAACTTTTTACATAAAGTTCACATTTTTCCTGTGACAGTTTGCATTTCAGATTCACTTTATTTCTTATCGTTTTTTATCATACACCCATATTGCTTTCTATGTCCAATACCCATTATTATGTGTTGCTTAATGCCTTTTAAGCATAATCTGTTTCTATATCACAATGCAAAACAGATCTGCTGTATTCTGGCAGACCTACTTTGCATTATGATATAGCTTAAATCTGTTTGATAAGATTCAACTCTTTCTTGGATAGTGCTTTTTTTAACTTCTGGTTTTCCTTTATTAGATTCTCATTTTCGCTTTTCAGTTTCTGTAGCTGTTGCCGGAGCAGATTCATTTCCGCTTCCATCGCCTGACTGATAATGTTTCTCCTTGGATCCACCATACCAGCCTGCTGTTCCATTGCTGCATCAATCTCACCTCTTACAATCGGATTCTTGTAAAAGAATCCTCTAGATAAACCAGTCTTTTGCATCAGTGCTGGTACGGACACCTTTTCTCTCTCCAACACCATTGTCCGTATTGTCAGGACTGCCCGTTCCACTTTTTCTTCGCTCTTTCTTTTATTCAATTCCAGCATCTTGTCGTATTTGCTCATATTCTTCTCCCCATCCGTCCAGATTTGCTAAGATAATCTGTGACATAAGATTTCTTACTTCCCTTGTCTCATCTGCCAGTCGCTGATTGCTCATTTTCCGGTAGTACTGGACGCTTTTCACTCCTTTATGACCCAGGAGCTTTGCTATGGTCCAATCATCCACATGGAGTTCTGTCAGCTTTACCCCATAACAGTGCCGGAACATATGCGTTCCAAATCCGAATAATTTCCCGCTGTCATCTCGGATATCTTTTTCATAGATCATTCGAAGCACTTTATCCTGCAAGGTTTGGTAACTGATTGGTCTCTCCGGTTTGTTCTCGTCCGCAAAGATATAAATGCTTTCAGGATAATGCTCATTTGCATAACTGACTGCCTTTCCAATCAGCTGTGCCAGCTCCCGGCTGATCGGTTTTTCATATCTTCTTGTTTTCGGCTGGTATATGATAATCATATCCTGACGGTCATGTTTATAAAGGCAGTCTTTCCGCAAGGTCAGCGTGTCGGAAATTCTGGTTCCAAGCATCTGGTGGATGATCATTGCCCTTGCTATCTGCTCTTCCATTTTTACAATCTGGGCATTCAGTCTTTTCAGCTCACTGTCCGAATAAGATTTGAATTCTGCTTTCCGTTCTGGCGGAAAATCAGATTTTAAAAACAGTTTTGTAAGATGTGGAAAATCATAAATTTTTCCGATTGTTTCCAGCACATTTCGAAGCTTTAGCAGGTCATCCCGGATGCCATTCCCTCCGTTTGATTCTACCTTGATGTTGATTAAAAATTGTTCTATGATCTCTCGGTCAATCTCTTCGCAGGTGCTGATCTTGGAATGCTTTTCATCCAAATACTTTGAAAATTTATTCATTGCGGACAGTTCACGTTTTATACTGCCAAGGGCTTCGGTTTTCAGATGATGGTAAATTGCTTTTTTTACTTCTTCCCGAATATCTGGTTGCCGGATTCCTCTGAAATTTAGTGTCTTATGGTTGACAATCGGATTTGTCCGCAGGATAAGCGGAAGCCTTTCCAGATGCCAGATATCCTTTGCCAGCTCATTAGTTTCTGATCGGTCCAGTGTAAATTCCAGAAGGCTTTCAAAATACCGGATCAGGGCAGCTTTTTCCACCGATTCAGTCTGAATGTTCGTCACTTTATGCTTCGTCAAAGCCCTACCGTTTTGTATCATCCACATTTTCAACTGCTTTATCCAGAAGTCTTTTTCTCTGTCAAGCAGGCTGTTTTCCTGATGGGATGACTTCTGAAAAAATTCACATAAGCTGTTAAAATAATGCCTTTCCCTTTTTATGGTCAGGATGGATACCTGCGTTCCACGGTAGTAAATGTATTCGACAAATTCTGTCTGAAGCTGGTTTCCCGGCAGTTTATCCAGATCAAAATATTGTTCCTTATTCAGCTTTTCCTTTTGCTCATCGGTAGCCAGCTTATAACATTCCAGTTGTTGGAATTTCAGTTTATTATCCATGCTTCTCTCCTTTCTGCATACAGGCAAGCAGGCTGTTTTCCTCTTCCTCAAAGTATGCGTCATTTTCTTTAGCAATTTTTCTTGGCATATAATCTATATACTGCATGGTCATTTCCTCAAACGTATGTCCCAGATAGTCCCGGATGCTTTGGATTGATACGCCATGCTCATAAAAATTGGTTGCTACGGTATGTCGGTAATCATGAGACTTAAAAATATATTCTCCATTCTGTATGCCTATCTGGGAGCAGTATTTTTTCATCTGCCCCATGAAGGTGCTTTTGGAAAATGCTCCACCTTTCCGATTCCGAAAAATGTATGCTTCTTTTTTGGTAGGGTGCTTTTTCAGATAAACCTGCATCAGACGATACAATGTTACCGGAATGGGAACCCTTTTATAATTTTTCATTTTCACCTGGTAGACCTTCATCCAGCAGTCACCATTCTGGATATAATACGCATCCCCTTTTAAGGTGCAGACCTCACTGATCCGGAGTCCCACACACCAGAGATGTAAAAACATCATTCTCAGGTGTTCAGGAAACTGTGAGAGGTTTTGGATAATTTCCATATACACATCCTCTTCCACACTTCTGTCATGGTGGACTGGGATCTGTTTTTCCAAGTAATACGATGCATAAAACGGAACCTTTTTTATATACCCCTTTACTTCCAGAAATTTCATAAAAAACTGTATTCCCGAAACATTGGTATTAAATGTCTTTGCTCCCATAGCACCATTCTGCAAATTCTTTAAATATACATCAATCAGGCTAGCATCACACTTGGTAACTTCCAGTTCGCTGATCTCCTGCAAAAAATTTCGAATGGTTCGGAATCTTTCGTACACCGTACTGAGCGCCAGTTCTCCGATTCCAATTTCGTACTTCATATATTCCTGAAGCAGCAATCGATTCTTGGGCTGTAGAACTTCCTGAAATGATATTTTTTCTATACTGTCACTCTGGTTTATTCTTTCTTTGGCAATACGAAACCGCTCTAAATACCAGATGGTAGCATCCCATCTTGTTTCATCAGTTTCTATAAAAATCACTTTACGGGCAGTTTCCACAATGCTCTTCAGTCGTTTTCGCCGTTGCTCTTTCTCGACTTTCTGCTTCAGGTAGTCCTGAAATGCTGTTTCCTGTTCCAGCTCCAGAAGCTGGATATCTGTAATCTGCTCCCGGATGCAAAATTCGTAAAAAAGCTGTAGCCCGGTCAGTTTATATTCCCTCAGTCTGGAAATTTCATAATTCTCCAGAATATATTCCAGCACGGTAAAAATCTGACGTTTCAGTTTCTCACTGGCTGCCGCTTTAAAATTCCAGACCATGTTGCTCCGACACCGTACCGTTTCCACACTCTTTACGATTACAGGATCTGAGTGGTATGGAACAAAAAGTATTTCATTTTTATATTTCCATTCACATTCCCTCTGTCCAGCCGGAGTTTTCATCCGTTCCCGGATGTACGCCTGCCGTATCCGGTCGAACGTTCCGGTATATCGGTAAATGTAATTTCGCTTTATCAGCGGTGTTATGTATAATTCAAATTTCATTCGCAGTTCATAATCTATTTCCGAAAGATGTTCTACCATCTCATCTGCCAGAAACAGCAGAATCTGTTCTGTAATGGAACTTCCTGCTTCCTCTTTTGCAAACTCCCGGATTTCTTTTCGTAGCTGCTCAATCCGCCTGCTCCGTTCTTGTTCTGCCTCTATAAAAGACTGTAAAAACACAGGCATAAAAACCACCTCCTATAGCAATTCCTCAATCCCATACAGGGAGGAGTGTTTCTCGTAGAATTCCTGGCTGGCATCCAGCAGTTCATCATCCACAATGTCCAGATAATTGATGGTTGTCTGGATGTGGCGGTGTCCATAGGCCAGCTGTATCAGTTCCAGCGACCATCCTGCTTTTCTCCGCTCATTTCCAAAGTAATGCCGGAGCATATGAGGCGTGATCTTAATCCCTGTTTTCTTATCCATTCTTTTTAGCATGGAGTATACTGCTTCCACGTTCATTGGTTTTCCGATATTATCCCCGGAAATATTCACAAACAGGCTTGTCTGGTGCTGAAGTAGTTTTCGGTACTCTGCGATATACAGATTTAAAAAGCCGAAGGTATCTTTGCTGATCTTCGCACTTCGGTATTCTGCATTCTTTGCTCTCGCTCCATTTTCATTGTCCTCACGGAAATATACCCGGATTATGTGGTTCTGATAATCAATGTCCTTACTGTAATCAATTCCTAAGATCTCACCGATTCGGTAGCCTGTCTCTGCCAGAAGCAGCATGAGAAGCCGATCTCTTATATTGGTACACGCTTTCAAGATTTCCACAATTTCATCTTTCTTTGCTGCTCTCGCCTTATGCTCTTCCTCTTTTAAATAGCCTTTGAAACTCTTTGATCGTATGCTTTTCTTTACGCCTACTGCATCCACGGCTACAAAATAATTATAGGACAGGACTTTCAGCTCCCCGAACTGCTGGTACTCTTCTTCTATAAAAAGATAGAACCTGAACACATCTCTTAAGTATGCGTTGCAGGTTCCATTGTTTGGAGATCTGTGATTTTTATCTCTGGTATGCTTCCCGGCTTTCAGCCAGTATAAAAATTCCACAAAGTGATTTGTCTGTTCAACATAAGGCATTTGATATACGTCTGTCAATTCCTTTTTCTTTTCATGGATGTATTCCAGATAGTACAGGATTGCAAGTGCGGAGCGCCGCACCGTATTCGGTGAACATTTACTCCGTATCTTGTGCATCAGATATTTGGTTGGAAGCAGGACGATATCCAGTGTTTCCACATCTCTGATAAAGAAATAAACGGTGGAACCCTCTCTTTCTTTTTCCAGTTCATATCGTCTCATTCCTGCTCACTTCCTTTCCTCTAACGCTATACACAGTATACCCAACTCATGCCGATAAAGCTATCACAAATACCACCAATTCGGTCAAAACCGCTCCTGAAATACCACTAAACTTTTTGTCTTATTTTCTGTCCAGATCTGGGCAGAACCAACAACACCACGGATGTTATCAGCTGTAGTAACGCTCCACTTTCCGGCTTCGGATAAAGTCCTCTACTTCATCGATTTTTTCTGCCATCTGGCACTTTGGCAGGGCGTCCAGAACATCTCCCCGGTACTTTCCTTTCTTTGCCGCTCGGTGGTCTAAAATGGACACTACACAGGTGTCCTGCTCCGTCCGGATCGCCCGTCCGAATCCCTGGCGCAGTTTCTTCTGCATATCTGGAACAACAACATTTTGAATGTAGGATTCCAGTGATCGGTATTGTTCCCTTTGTGCTTCATGGATGGGGTCCGGTACAGCAAACGGCAATTTTACAATGATCAGGGACGATACCATATCCCCCGGAAAATCCACACCTTCCCAACAGGAGCCGGCTGCAAACAGAACGGCATTTTCCATCTTCTTAAACCGTGCGATTTCTTCCTGTGAGTTTCTCCATACCTGCACCATCGGGAACGGGATCTGATCCCGCAGGAGCTGCTGCACATTTCCCATCAGGGTATAAGATGTAAACAGTACCAGTGTATGCCCGTAAGTGGAACACACCAGATCACGGATCTGGCCTGCAAGTTGCTCGGCCTCTTCCCGGCTTCCCTTGAGCGTCGCTTTTAAATTCTCAGGAATATAAAGCAGACAGTTCTCTCTGTAACAAAATGGGGATTCTGCTACACACTCCCGGACTCTGCTTTTCTTTTCCAGCCCGGTCATCTGTCTGGTCCTTACAAACCCATTTCCGGCTTTTAAAGTTCCACTGGTGAGAATCGAGGGAAATCCCCTGTCCCATAAGGAATCATGGAGAAACCTTGGAATCTCTCTGCTAACAGCCATAAACACAGGATCTCCCCTGCCGTCTGGCTGAAGAAATAAAACGTATCTGGTATCCTTCTTCAGAAACCAGCCGAACAGCTCTTCCATCTCTTCCAGCCGCCGGAAGATCCAGTAAGGGACATTTCCAGCAAGTCTTTTAAGCATAAGACTGAGATTCCCCCTTACCTGCTCCAGAGAAGATCGGCACTTTGCCGGAAAATAGAAATTTTCTTTTCCAGCTATGTCATCTCCCATCCCGGCCTGATCCTTACGGATTTCCATTGAAAGTGTATTAAACCAATCCTGTAGTCTCTTACCTTCCGAACTTTTATGCTCCCTGTTTAAGAAATACGAGATTTCCTGCACATCCTCTCTTCCAATACTTCTCCCATCCATCTGGCTGGCAGCTTCTGGGAGCTTATGTGCTTCATCTACTACCAATGCTCTGTAATCTGCCAGCAGAGGCCGGTATTCATTCATCCGGTGCATGGCGTCTGCCAGAAGATAATTGTGATTGCATATCTGTATAAAAACTTCCTCTTTTTTGGAAACATCCAAATATTTCTGATAACGGCATCCTGCTTTCCCCGGACACTCCCTGGGGCAGAATTTCGGTACGCACACCAGCCTGCGGTCAAAACCGCTCAGGTTATGTACGGAATCTAAATCAAAGTTATGCCGGAGGGACTTCAATGCCTCCATCTGTGCCTGATTTTTATTCTTATCCCGGACTGCCTCCAGTCTTTGGGCCAGCCTGTAATCGCACACAAAATGTTCCTTTCCCTTGCGGACAACTGCCTTTAATTCTCCCTGAAGCAGATCTGCTTTTAACAGTACATCCGATAAAAAAGGAACATATTCCTCTATGATAGCTTTCTGTAAGGCAATGCTGGAAGTGGATACCACCACAGGCCGCCTGTCACATCCCGAATAACCGGAATGCAGTACACTATATTTCCGCATCAGGATGCAGGCAGTCAGATAGGCATAGGTTTTTCCAATGCCCACTCCTGCATCACAGAGCGTGATCTCATTTTTCATAAGGGCATCCAGCATTTCATGGCAGAGACGGATCTGTTCTTCTCTTACGTGAAGCCCGGCTTCCGGTAGAAGTTCCCGAAAGATTCTTTCCACTTCGCCATGCGCCCTTTTTTGATATTCATTTTTATAACACATTACTTCTCCTTGCCGGGAAGCTTATCTTACCGTACCCTTACGGACGGATCTGACTGCTTCCGGTGCTTTTGCTCCCTGCTCCTGCATTTTCTTTATGGCAGCATTTCCCCGTGCCATCATCCTTCGGATATCCGTCCGGGAAACATTCCATGTCCTTACCTTCTGTGGAGCATTCCTTACCTGCTCGGACAAATGCCTTTCACAGAGTTTCGGATAAACCACCATGGCTTCTGGCAATTCCAACGGATACTCGATCATGGGATGGTACACAATATCCCGGATCACCTGCTCATAGCTTTCCATCTGCATTCTGGCTGTACTATCCTGGTAAATATTTTTTCCTTTCATGGCACTGTAGACCTGCGATGAGATGTATCCCAACGCTTCAAAACTACAGTACCCATACGGAGTCACGCCGGAAAGGGAATCCGGATCTTTTAAGGCATTCAGATAAACTTCTTTTCCCTGGGCGATCAGCCACATCCGAAAATCGGAAAAGCTGTCATCACTGCACCCTGTTTCCATCAGAATACCTGCCGCTGTCCATAAGCCATACTTATAAGCTGCATCCCGGTAACTGTAAACCAGATTATGGAATTGCAGAACATCCTCCGGTGTCATATAGAAAAGCTGTTGCTTGATCCACACCGCCGAAGCATCCAGATCGGTGCCGCACACTTCCTTTGCTTTTTCAATCAGATTCCAGAACTGATCCTTGCTCATCCCACTTCTTTTTGTTTCTTCCATCTTTCTCTCCCCTTGATGTGACGTTAATACCACAAGAATACGGCTGTAGTCTCCCACAGCCGCATGGTATCTGATATCAACGACACACTTCTTCATTGATTTCTTTTTTATCTTGCTGTTCCGCATTTGACCTCGCACCCCCGGAACTATCCCTGTATTTCTTCTGGGAAAGGGGACACTACAGGCGGGCGGCTGGCCTGCCGCCGCTCACAGATGTCCTGGGGGTCTTTCTGATTACAACCCGGAGTCCATCTTCCGCTCTCTGGCTGGTAACGTGTATCATTATCCCCCATCCGTGATCTTGGCGAAAGGCTGCCACCGCCTTATTCACAGCTATGCTTTCTCGCTCCAAGTCTAAGAATCTTTACCCTATACTTAATCATGGCGCTCATACTGTCACGCTTCTACGGTTGGGAACGTACCTGTAGTGCCGATATTCACTTGCCAAAGAACAGCCGAGGGATGTCCCTCTGCTTACTAGCCGATGGCAGTGTATTTTTTTATTCACTTCACAAAAAAATTTTTTATCGTGATTCCCCGGATCTGTTTTTCTTTTTTCCTTTTGCCGGATTCTTCTGCTGTGCATCCTTCTTCCGACTTTCCTTCTGCTCTTTTTGTTCCTGCGGTGGCATCTTCATCACATGAAGTTCCCCGTTAAACAGGGTGAAAACTTCCGGTGACTGATATTTTTCTTTAAACTTTTCAATCTGCTCCGGTGTCAGCGAAGTAAAATCATCTTCTGTCAGTCCTACCACAAGGAATGTTCCGGCAATGGCATCATAGACCTGTCCTCGGTCATCGTACAATGCCCGATTTAACGGCAACCCCTCAAATTTTCCATTGCCGTTTAAAAGAATTCCAACCTCATCCTCAAACGGATAAGTCATCTCAATGTCACCGCCTACTGCCTGCTGCAGATCTTCCAGCTCATTGGGGATGCTTTTGACATAGGGTGCTTTCATCGGCTCGACTACCAGTACCGTCATCATTTCTTCCTGCATTTCGGACACTTCTTTCTCATCCATCGTATCAATCCTCCTGTCTGTTCGTTCTAATAGTCAGCCGATGAGAACCTTTTGTTTTATTCAAATTTCATGGACTTTTTGATCTTTTCCCGTAACCTCCGTAATCTTGTATAAACCGTCTGCTCCGGCAGTTCCATGTGATGACTGATCTCTTTTGGTGCATATCCCATCATCTTCAGGACAATCATCTGAAGAGTTTTCTTATCAGTTGATAACAGGATCTGAAGCAGTTCTTCGTTCTCCACGGTATCCAGCAGGGCTTCTACGCTCTCCGGCTGGGACTCTTTGGTTTCTTTTTCTTCCAGGAGCAGTTCCATACAGTCCAGAAGCGAGGTCTGGTGTTCCCGGAATCTCCGCTCTGCATTGAAATCGTCCCAGTCATACTCCCGTAGCTTCTGGATCGTCTCTTCATCCACGCCCTGCTCGCGCAGGATCTTCTCTTCCTCTGCTTTCCACTGGTTCCATCTATATTCTTCTTTTGCTTTGTTATAAGCCACTTATCTTTTCCTCCGATCTGAATTTTTGTGAAATCAAATCGGAGTGTGGCGGTGATCTGGCTCGTTCTTCCTGTCCACAGGAATGTCCGGCATCTCTGCTGTTTCCCTGCAAACACGGATCTCCTTTGTAATCATATCTTTACAAAGGCACAGTGTATCGGATGCACCTGTCAGTTAACGGTCAGAAACCTGTCAATTGACGGTCAATTTTTATCACCTTCTTTCCAGCACAAATAAAATAAGACGAACAATCTTTTTACGGATTATTCGCCTTACTGCTGTTCGTTTTCATTATTCAATTCAAATTTGTAACCTATATCCCTGACACTGACAATGCAATTCCCGGCACCTTCTTCAACGACATTCAACTTTTTTCTCAATCGCTTTACCAGACACCAGATGATATTTTTAATATCACCAACAGAATAATCTTTCCATACAAGCTGGTAAATCTGTTCAAATGTGTATACTCTCATCGGTGTCACCGCTAATAAGTATAAAAAATTATATTCTTGTCGTGTTAAATGTAACGCTACATTATTCCAAAATACTTTATGTTTCTTATGATCCATTACAAGTTTTCCCTTATTAATCATCGTTTCGGATTGCTTTTGAGTTATTTTTTGTTTATTATTTCGTCGTGCCAATGAAAAAATCTGCAGATCTACTTCTTCTATAGTGCTATTTATATCCATTACACAATCTGCACCAGCGTATATTAATTCTTTTTTCCATGACATACACAATAAAGAGGAAGCATCCGTCAAAATAATAATTGGTATCTGCGTTATTTTTCTAATAGCAGATATAATATTACTTATGTTCTCTTTATAAAGGATCACTCCTATTATAAGCACATCATAAGAAAATAAACTCAAATTATGCAGTAAAATTTGTAGATTTTCTGCATAATCTGAGTTTACCTCATTGAATAGTTTTCGATATGATTGATTGTCAAAATATGCTAATATTTTGTATTTTGTGTCTTTCATATTTAATCTATTTTAGCAAAGCAACATTTTCTACTTCTTCACAGGAAAATCATCAAATGTATTGTCAATTTTTTGTGAAGCAATCTCTCTCATCGCATGCTCTTTCAGTTTTTGAAAACTTTCATCACTGACTGCATGTTCCATGCGACAAGCATCAACTTCTGCAATTTGTGGATTAACTCCAACGGATATAAGTTGATGAGTAAAAAAACAATGGCGTTCGTAAATTTTTTCAGCCATATCCCGGCCAAGTTCTGTCAGGTGCAGATAATGCTTTTCATCCATTGTCAAAAAACCGCCCTCTCGCAAAGTTCCTACTGCGTAACATACGCTGGGTTTTGAAACCTCCATGTACCGGGCAACATCCACCGAACGCACCATACCGAGCTTCTTTTGAAGTACCAATACAGCTTCCAGATAGTCCTCCCCAGATGCATGAATCTTCATCTTTAGTCATCCTCAAAGGCAAAGAACTTTTGCAACCGTTCCCGGCTTATTCTGTTCCATCCATCACTCCATAGCACTTTTCCGTTTTCTATAAAGACAAAGTAATTGCAGCACTCCGCAATCAGCTCCGGATCATGAGTAACAATAAACAAGGTTTTCCCCAACGAACTCAATTCCCGCAAATTCTCTGCCACTTTTTTCATGTGCCGATAATCCAATCCGCTTGTAGGCTCGTCAAAAACAATAACCTGTTTATCAGACGCAATCGCGCTGGCAATCGCTACCCTCTGTTTCTGTCCACCGGACAACGACATAGGATGGGCGTCTCTAAATTCTGAAATGTGCAGACTTTCCATAATACTTTCTGCCTCATGCGCCGCTTTTTCTTCATCTGAATTATCCAGACTAAGCAAGATTTCATCCATTACACTTTCCGTAAAAAGTTGGTGGTTTACGTCCTGCATAACCATATAGCAGGTCTTAATTCTCTGATTTGCCATATAAGTTTTTCCATCCATGCTCATACCGCCTTTTGCGGTTTTGAGCAATCCGCATAAATTGTTAGCAAAAGTCGTTTTCCCGGCTCCATTGTTGCCGACTACTCCAACCACCGAACCTTGCGGAATCATCAAATCTGATATATCCAGCACCTTCCGCTTTTTCTTCTTACCTCCGGAAGCATTTTTATAAGAAACTTCAAAGTCCCTGATATATAGCTGCTTTGTCGCACACACTGTGCTCTGCATTTTACTAAAATCTTCAGACTGTAAAGTTCTAAGACCCAGCGCGTGCAATTCGCCTGTAGATTTCTTTTTGAAGTCGGAGATGGAAAGGTTTTCTTTTATTTGCCCGCCCTGCATATATAGAACGCGATCTGCAATATCCATCAGGTAATACAGGCGATGTTCCGCAATCACAATCGTTTTCCCCTGTGCTTTCCATTTCCGCAATACATCTTTTAATTCTCTGATTGATTTAATATCCAAATTGGAAGATGGCTCGTCCAGTACAAATATATCCGGTTCCATTGCGGAAACGGACGCACAGGCAATTTTCTGTTTTTCGCCACCGGACAGTGCAAATAAGCTCCTATTCAGTAAATCTTCGATTTTTAACGCGCCTACCGTTTTTTCTATCCGCAAATTGATTTCGTCTGCGTCGATTGCCAAATTCTCACATCCAAATGCAATTTCACTGGTAGTATCCACTGTAAAAAATTGTGTCCTTGGATTTTGAAAAACAGAACCAACCACACCAGACAAAGCATAAAGGGATACATTTTTTACATCTATCCCTTCTACAATCGTCTGCCCGGTAAGCGTTCCTTCGTAATAATGCGGGATAAGCCCATTTATTAAACGTGTGAGTGTAGTCTTTCCGCAGCCGGATTCTCCGCAGATCAAAACAACCTCTCCGTCATGGATAGTCAAATTTATATTTTCGATTTTTCCTTTTGAACTGCCTTGCTCATATTGAAAGGCTACATCCTTAAACTCTATCATTTCAGCCCTCCTAAAAAAGCAGGAACACCAACAGGGCAGCAGTAACAATAATCATAAGCGCAAAATCTTTCCAATGGAAACCGATCTTACAAATGCTTGTACGCTTTTTTCCGTTTCCTAATCCTCTTGTCAAAGCTGCCGCAGACAGGTCATTCCCTATTGTTACTACAGACATCATAAGAGGGACAATTCGATATTCTAATACTGCTTGTGGATTCTTGAAAAAATTTTTCCCCGTGATTCCTCTCATACGCATAGCGTTTCCAATAGATCCCGCTTCTTCGGAAATTGTAGGGAAGAACCGGAACATAACAGAAAACGGGATAATGAATGCTTCTGGTATATGCATACGCTGCATAGCAAGGACAAATTCACTAACCTTTGTAGTCGAGAGAAGATAATAGCCCATCATGGCGCTTGGAAACCATCGTGTTCCAAATTGAGCCAGCAGCGATATTATAATTGTTCCTATTAGTCCCATATACGGAACAAGAAATATGTTCACCGCCCATGAAACAACAAAAACAATCAGATAGATGATGGCAACCTTTTTCCTACTGCCCGAAAGCAGGAGGAAAAAGGGTACCAATGCCAGAATCGGCTTTAACCAGAAACTAATACCGTCCGTTTTTCCGTCAATCATTACAATACTGAATATTACAAGCATATATAGCTTTGTTCTTGGATCAAGCCAGAAACGTCGCTCCGAATCAACTGACAGTAATAATTCTGGTTTCATTAAACAATGCCCGCCTTTACAAAATGCTTCTTCAAAATTGCCTTTCCTAAATATGCGCCGATCACTCCGCCAACAATGCCTAAAACAATGACTACCGGAAGCATCCAGTTAGCAGTAAGGCCCATAATGGCATTGATGTATTCGTCTGTACCGCCTCTGCTTCTGTACGCCTCAAAGAAAGTATCTCTCATAATCCACATAGGCAGCATGGAACCGATTACCCATTCAGTAAACACGCAATATCCCAGTACAGTATGTTTCCAGCTTTTATATTCGCCAGCCTTGAAAATTAAATCAGCAAGGAAACCGAATACGATTCCAAACGGAATAGAAATCCAGCTTTGTCCCATCAGAAAGCAGAGGACGCTGACCAGCGTACCCATAATAGTTGCCGCACCGAATTTCCCGGTCTTTGTCAGAAACAGCATGAACGGGATACCGCCCAGTATTCCTAGAACCAGTGGTATAATCACTGCAAAGATAGGAATATAACCCATCATACCCGTAATGAAAAACATAACAAAGTAGATGACAGTAAAGATACCGATGTTGATAAAGTCTTTTGCATTCAATTTTTTCTTGTCCATTGTATGAACTCCTTTCTTTTATGCAAGGCTGTCTGCCTTGATTTTCCAACCGATAGCTTTTTCTCTCATGCCAACAAAATCCGCGTAAATACCTGCTTGTTTGATAAGCTCATCATGCGTACCTTGCTGAGAGATTTTACCCCGGTCGATAACGATGATTTGATCCGCATTTTTTACGGTTTTCAAGCGATGGGCGATCATAATAATTGTTTTTCCCTGAGTCAGTGCTTCAATCGCCTTCTGAAGCTCTGCTTCATTTTCAGGATCGACATTTGCTGTGGCCTCGTCAAGAATAATGATGGGCGCATCTTTCATAATCGCTCTTGCAATAGAAATCCTCTGCTTTTCGCCGCCGGAAATAGTCGCACCGCTTTCTCCGATTACCGTCTGGTAGCCCTTCGGCAATGCTGAAATGAAGTCATGGCACCTTGCCGCCTTTGCTGCCTTCACTATCTCTTCATGGGTGGCGTTAGGGGAACCGAATTTGATATTGTTCTCAATTGTATCTGGGAACAGATACACATTCTGGAATACCATGCTGATATTTTTCATTAAGCTGTCCAGCTTGTAATCTTTGACATCAATGCCGCCGATACGAACACTTCCACTGTCAACATCCCAAAAGCGTGCGATTAGATTTACCAGTGTTGTTTTTCCAGAACCCGACGGACCGACAATCGCCGTTGTGGTTCCTTGTGGGATTGTAAGCGATACATGGTCGATCACTTTTTTATCCCCATAGGAAAAACTTATATTCTGCATTTCAATATCCAGCCGGTCTGGGATCTGCTCTTTGCCGTCAATGTCAATCTGAGGACTCTGGTTGATTTCCTCCACACGATCAATAGAAGCGTCGATCATGGAAAGCATAAAGAACATTTCTCCCGCGCTTTCCAACTGGCTATATACCATGAACGCCGATACCAAAATGATCAGACAATATGTTAATTCCAACGCACCATTTATAAAAAGCGCGATAGAACAGAAAGCAGCGGTGGCACTGGCAATCCGAAGGACAACCTGCTCGGCAGCTATATAGGGAATCCGCTGTCTTTCAATAAGCTGGTTTTTCCTCTGTGTTTCGTCAATAGACTTTTCCAGTGTAGTATTTGATTGCTTTGCCATGTGGAACGCTCGCACAACGCTCATTCCCTGTATGTATTCTAGTACAGCGTCCATAAATTCTGTTTGTGCATCTAACCGTATGGGAGATAATCTTTTGGAGCAGCGCAGGAGCATTGTGTTAATTACCATGAACAAAATTACGCCAGTTAAAAAAATCAAACTGATCTTCCAGCTAAAATAGCTCATGGCAACAGAAAAGATACTTGCGTGGATTACACCAACCAAAGTCCGTACGATAACAGCAAAGGACATGCTTTCAAGGTCGCTCATAGTCGCTGTTGAAACGGATGTGAGGTTGCCCAGACTATGGCTATTAAAATAACCCATCGGCATATATTTCATACGGTTGCCAATTTGAATCCTCTTATCCTCACACATTCGGTAGCTGCCTTCGCCTTCTTTTCCATGCGCCAGATACCAGAAAATAGCGGTGCCGATCACACTGACCAGCATAATACCGAAGGCTAGAAGCGCAGTCTGTGCGGTGATATTATCATGGACTAATCCGTCCAGCACTACCAGAAGGGCAGCAAATTGCAGAGCCTCTAAAATGCACCGTATGATTTCATAAAAGAGTCCTAAATACCAGTTTCGGCTCTGGCGGCCCGCAAATTCAAAAAATTTTCTAAAAGAATGTATCATACTGTTTTCACCTCCTTTGCACCCATATGGGCTGTCCACATCGTATGATAAAGACTGCACTCTTTTAATAATTCCTCATGCGTTCCCTTCGCTTGGATTGTTCCATCCTTTACAACAACAATCTGGTCGGCATCCGTTATTGTGGACAGGCGGTGAGCAATTACAATCAATGTTTTTCCCTTTGTCAATCGGCTGATGGCCTCCTGTATTACCGCTTCATTTTCTGGGTCAGTATAGGAAGTTGCTTCATCAAGAATCACAATCGGGGCGTTTTTTAGCATAGCTCTGGCAATCGCAATTCTCTGGCGTTCTCCACCGGACAAGTGCCCTCCGGCACCGCCAACCACGGTTTCATATCCATGTTCAAGATTCATAATAAACTCGTGGCAGCCGGAAGCCTTTGCAATCTGCTCCACTTCGGAATCGCTTGCCTCCGGTTTGCCCATACGGATATTGTTACGCACCGTGTCGTTAAACAGATAATTATCCTGCGATACATAGGAAATTAAATCGTTCAGTTGGTCGGTAGAAATTTCTTTTACGCTTTTACCACCAATCGTAATCAATCCCCCGGTCACATCCCAAAAGGACGCGATCAATTTTGCAATCGTTGATTTTCCGCTGCCGGACGGACCTACAAAAGCTGTAATCTTTCCTTGGGGAATTGTCAGATTAATTCCTTTCAAGACCTCTTTTTCGTCGTATGCAAAATAGACATTTTCCAGAGAAATATCAAGGTTTGGCAAATCGTATTTTCCCTCTGACCGGACAAGCTCCGGCTGGTTTAATATCCCGTCAATCTCGCCCATTACGGTGCCTATTTTTGCAATATCATCAGTAAAGAACATTGCGGCTACAAGCGGGCCTGCAATTCCCAATGACAGGACAATAACCGTAATAAAGGTAGCGGATGACAGGGAACCATTCATGTAAAACAGGCATCCAACTGGAAGTACACTAATCAGCGCCGCAGGCCATACACTCATCATAATTGCCGAATATTTTTGTGTGTCTTTCATCCAGTCTAAAATCAGGTCGGCGTTTGCATGGACGGCATCTGTAAATTTCTGATAGGAATTATCCGCCTGATTAAACGCCTTAATGACTTCAATACCGCCGATGTATTCTACCGTTGTTGCGCTCATGTGATTTCCGGCTTTTACAACTTCCCCATACTTCTTGGGATATTCTTTCATCATTCCCATGTAGCACATCATTCCAACAGGAATGGTAATCAGCGATACTAACGCCATTCTCCAGTCCAGAATGAACAGATAAATGATGATTGCGATTGGTACGAGAAGATTTGAGGTCATTTCCGGAATTACATGAGCAAGGGGAACCTCTAACTGTTCAATTCGTTCCACCATGCCATTTTTTAGCTGCCCGGACGGAGTGTTGAGAATATAGCCCATCGGCACTCTGGTAAGTTTTGAGGCAATTTTCCTCCTTGCCTCGGACAGCACTGCAAAGGTTGCTTCATGGGATGCCCTTGTGGAAATCCCCATCAATATCGCTTTTAGGACAAAGCCACCGCCGGAAATCAAACACCACATCATATAAAATGATAAATCCCGATTCCCGGAGAGCAACTCAATCGTCATTCTGGCTGTTGCAAAATAGGGAACAATGCCAAAGGCAACTCCCAACACAGCAAGAACAACAGAAATGATGTAGCCCGTCTTATGCGGTCTTGCAAACTCTACAAGCCTGCCAAATGGATTGCCGCCCTGCGACTGATTCATATAAATCCCTCCTTCGGTTAGTTTTTACCAACTTTCATTCAAAAAAATAAGCCGATAATCTGTCATGTGATTTACACAAACAAATTATCGGCTCTGCGTCTTAGCGTCTGGCACTACTGATAATCGTATTTTCATGTTGTCAGCATCTATCAAACATTCCTGTTTGCATTTGGGACAAAATATTGGAAAGTTCTTTAGTGAAGTATCTGCTCGTATCTTTGTCCGCGTTCTGCATTTACAAAAAGGGCAGTGTATCCATCCGTTTTCGTCCACACAAAAGTCTTTTGTTTTCTGCATTTTCTTCACACCTTCTTTCCTATTTTCGATAGTATTCTTTCCAGCCATTCCCATAAAAAGAGCGCAATTCATTGATATACTTCTTTGCTTCTTCCATCGGCATGTCATGGATTACTACCTCAAAGATGCCGGAGTAAAAAGCACTGGAAACAACGTGTAAAAATCCATCTGTAATGCGTCCCTCTGCCAGAGCTTTACTTCCAGCTTGAATCAAGAATTTTTTTGTGCAGCCCGTATCCAGTTCTACTAATCCTTCTAAAAAATCCTGATAGTAGTTTTCCGGTGCTCTGGTAATCAGCAGCTTAAATTCAGAAAAATACTCATAGATATATGCAATCACGCCTTCAAAACCACGATCTGAATATTCCATGATTTTTTCATTCTGCTCGTGCTCCGTCAAAGAAGAAAAACCATTTAATGACTGTCGCAACAACTCTTTCAGCCCGTTAGCTGCTGGTTCCACAAGAAATCGGAATAATCCCTCTTTATCTGAATACCGCGTATATATTGTGCTGGTGCTGACACCAGCATTTTGGGCAATCGTCCGTATTGAAGCATCCGTATAGCCTTTTTCCAAAAATTCTTCTTTTGCGCAGGCAAGAATTTTCTTGTCAAATCCTTCAACCCTGCTTGCCATCTTTCATCTCCCCTTCTTATCAAAACATTGTTTTTAAAACGTCGTATCGAAAACACTGTTTTTATTATAGCAGGGAAGATTTATTTGTCAAGAGGCTACTTTTCGCTTTTAGGGCTGTTTCACGAAAGAATTGAACCTGATGTCATATTTAATTCTCATTAATACAATGCATTGTTTGTATTTTCTATCTAAAAAAGGGCATAAAATCCCTGTTGATCCGTTTTTGGGGTTTTGCTGTCAATGTTCAATATCAGTAGAAGCTTGGTATCGGACTGAAGATCATTCTTAAGTCAATTTCTAAATCATCGCAGATATCGTCAATAATATCTGGTACATATTCCCTTCCTTTCTGATCTTTCATTTGAAGCAGCCGTACTATGTTGTAGCTACATTTGCGCAAGGTAGACATTGTATTTTTCCCCTTTTTTATCGTACTTTTATCCTCACCAAATGTTTCATCCAATACATAGTGAAGTCGGTTCTCTACAGTCCAATGCTGTCTTTTGTATTCCAGCATTTCTTCTGCTGTCAACGATCTGCTTGACACAAGGCCTGCCCATTGTATGTCATTCCCCAGTTCATCCCCGGCTTTTGACTTTTGCTGTTTCCTGCTCCCTTTCTCCAAAAAATCCGTCAGTCACGGTGTGATATCATTCCCAAATTCATCCTGGACCTGCATGATACGCACCTGAAACATCCTTCCTACACTTGCAACATGAGGGGGTTCTTCCTGAAGTCCTTTTATCCCGTCCGGATCGCTGTATGACTGACATTTCCTGTATTCATATCTCTCCCGGTTCTTTTCCGAGGTCTCAATCTCGCTGTAATGATCGCCATATTTATCCAGAAATCCTTTTTTGCCATTTTCCTGTTCTTCTGACAGCCCGTTAAACAGTTCCATCACTTCCTCATAAAGTGCCGGGCAATTCTTTTTTACTTGCAGCACAAACTCCCCCTCATTATCATGGATTGCCAAAGACAAACTCGATTGTCCGAGAAATTTGAAACGAATTGAGCCAGTGAGTGAAATTTAACGATTCTCTCACTGGTTCTTTTCATTTCATATAAAATTAAAATTTCAATCAAATAAAAAAGTCAACTTGTACATATCAAATTTCTCTTCATAGGTTATAACTTATATTTTTATTTTCAAAGTATACCATATCCCATGATTGTTCCGTTATTAATATTATAGCTTCTCTGGTTCACGGCATTGCTGGAGTTTCCTTCTACGGTGTATACGGTACTGCCTTCTGTTTTCTCCACGATTCCCACATGGTCTGAGGTTCCGTCCCCGTTCCAGTCAAAAAAAATCAGGGTTCCGGGTGCTGGGGAATATCCCCGGCTTTTCCACTTTTCCTTGCCCTGGAACCATGCGATTCCGTCATCGCACAGAGAGAACTTTGGCATCTTACCGCTCTCGATCAGTCCTGCCTGATCCCCACACCAGCTGGCAAAGCAGGCACACCATGCCACATGACTGTCAAAGCCATACCACGACCAGAACTTCTGACCACCTTCATTTCCAAGCTGGGTAAGTGCCACGGATACAATCTGTCCGTTGCCACCAAACAGGCCGGCAAACAATCCTCCGCTGGAATAATACCGCAGGACGTGCGGAACGTACTCTGGATCGCCATAGGCACTCCATCCATGTGAAGCTGCCTGCTCATTGGAAAACTGCAGGGCGTTTTCTGCACTGTAACCGCCATACTTCCGTATCGCCCATGTTATGTATCCGTTGCCGTAGTTATATCCTTGCAGGGACAGCTTCAGCTTATCCATATCCTGTGGACTGGTGCATCCGGCTTCCTTCAGGCAGTCCGCATAATACTGGATTCCTACCTGTATGGAGTAGTCTGTATCCTGGATAGCATTTGGACTGTTTGCGTACCGGGTGTTGTATGGACACTCACTACTCTGCATAGGATCGGTTCCCCGGCCGCCGGATTCCTGCATCATGATCGCCTGTATCACGGAGACATATTCGGGGATTCCGTACTGGTTGGCATATTTCTGTATGGTTGCCGTATAGGAAAGGACTTCCTGGCTGAGTGCTTCGCTGCTCTCCGAGCTTCCAGAAAATGCCGCACCGCCAACGATTCCAACCATGATGACCAAGAGAAGAACGATAACTGCTCCGGCGGCTCCCAGTGCAGCCATCATGGACTGCACGGTTTTCGCTGCCGCTTCCACGGCGGCCTTGGCTGCCTTGAAGGTATTCTGCCCTGCCCTTGCCGTTTTCTGCATCCGGCGGACGCTGTTGGAAGTCTGCATGGCAGCTTTCTTTGCCGCCTGCTTCGCTGCCCTTCGTTCCATCTGCTTCTGCATCCGGACCGTCAGGGCGTTGGAACTGGTCGCACGGAGCTTCTGCTCTGGCTGGACGCTGATCTTCGCAGACTGGGGAGCCGTCTTGATGGTACGCTTCTGTATGGTTTTCGGCTCCGGCTGTTTCCTTGGTTTTTCCTTGATCCGAATGGTTTCCGGCTGTTTCTGACGGATGGCAGTCTGCCTTACTGTATCTTTTGCTTCCTTCTTCCGACTCTGTTCTCGGATGGAGAGCTGCTTCATTTCTGCTATCTCCTGTCCGTTCTGGATTCTTGGTGTCTCCATGGCAGCCCGGATCTTCTGCTCTTTCGTTTTGACGGCATCTGAAACCGCCTTTTGCCGCTGGGCTTTCTGAATCTGTACTTCCCGGCTCTTCTGCTCGGGTGTTTCCCGGCTAGCAGGATCGGCGGTCTGTGTGTCCCCTGTTCCTCTGGCGGTTTCTTTCTCCGCTTCTTTTTCTGCTTCTTTTTTGCCAGCGGCTCTCTGTTTGATCTTCTCGTAGGAAGTCTGTGCGGCTGTCTTTCCGGCTCTGGTTAGAGTTCTGCCTGTCTTTCTTGCAGCCCATTCCTCTGCGGATGTGACTTTCCCACTGGCATATTCGGATGGGGACTGTTCTCCCATGTCATTGTCCCTGGCATTTGCGATGGTCTGGGATTTTTCCTTGCTCTCCAGTATGGCCGTCCGCATCAGCTCCTTGGGGATTCTGGAGGCAGGATTTTTGGTCTTTGGTTTTGTTGTAACTTCTTTGGTTTTGATATCCTTCATCTCTCACCTCCAGTCCCGGCTTGTCCCGCTCTTACGCTTCGCCCGGCTTGGTCGTCATCAGGCGGTACAGTTTTGTATTTCTTGGAAACGAATTTTCAAACGGCACCAGATTTCCGGAACAGCGGATCAGACCATGGCCGGCACCCACATTGGTGATGTAGGATAACTGGTTGTCTGAAATATTCAGAAGTGCCGCCAGCTCATCCCGGTCGGTGGTGGCCTGATTCAAAAGGATCAGGAACTCACTGTTCGCCAGCATCAGGCGGGCGGTATCGGATTTCAGAAGTTCCTCAACGTTCTGGGTAAGTCCGGTTACAAATCCGGAATACTTACGGATACGCTTGTACAGGCGGTAGAAAAAGTCCGCACTGTATTCATAGCGGAACAGCAGATAAAACTCATCCGCAAAGATCCATGTCGTTTTTCCCTTCTTCCAGTTCTGGATCACACGGTTAAAAATCGAATCCAGTGTGACCAGCATGCCAAGGGGCATCAGCTGTTCGCCCAGCTCCCGGATGTCATAGTCGATGATACGGCTCTTCGTGTTGACATTGGTTTCCTGGGCAAAGGTGTTCAGACTTCCGTTGATAAACAATTCCGAAGACAAGGCCAGTCCTCTGGCTTCTTCCTCCGGCTGGAGCATGAGCTGTCGGTACAGGTCTTTCAAAGTCGGCACCTGCCCTTTGTAACCGCCCCTCATATAATCCCGGTACACATCTGCGGTGCAGCGGTCGAGGATGGATTTCTCCTTTGCCGAAAGGTTTCCGGCTCCGACAAGCTGCTCAAACAAGGACAGGATAAATTCTGACTTCTCAATCAGAGGATTTCGGTCATTGCCATAGGCAGAATCCATATCCAGTGCATTCAGATGGGTATCCGAGGTTGCCGAGATCCGGATGACCTCTCCGTTTAAGGCTTCCACCAGAGAAGCAAACTCCGACTCCGGATCGAGGATGAGGATGTCATCTTCCGTGGAAAGGGCAAGGTCTACGATCTCCTCTTTTGCCGAGAAGCTCTTGCCGGAGCCGCTGACACCCAGTCGGAAAGAGTTGCCGTTTAACAGCTTCCTTCGGTCTGCCACCAGCATATTTTTGCTGACTGCATTCTGCCCATAATAGATGCCGCCCGGCTGCATGATCTCCTGTGTATGGAACGGAATCAAGACGGCAGTGGACTCTGTGGTAAGGGTTCGCACGGCATCGATTTTCCGCAGGCCATACGGCAGGACGGTATTCAGTCCATCGACCTGTTGCCATTTCAGGGTTGCCATCTGGCAGAGGTGTTTTCTTGCAATGGAATACAGGGTTTCCGTATCAGAATCCAGTTGTTTCTTGCTTTCTGCCATATGTACCATTGTCAGGATACCGAACATCATCCTCTGGTCCCTGGTAGTCAGATCGTCCAGCATTTCCTTGGTCTCTTTTCTCTGCAGCTCCATGTCATAGGGAACTACGGCTGAAAAGTTATTGTTGGCATTCTGGCGTCTCTGCCAGTTGGTGACGTTTGTCTCCACGCCCAGCAGTCGGTTCTGGATCTCACGCACCGCTTCGTCTGTCGGTACGGGGATGATATCAATGGACAGCATCAGGTTCCTGCCAAGGCTGCACAGTTCGGAGATCATCTCATCCTTTACATAGCTGGCGTAATCTTCCATAAAAAGGACTCTGCCGCACTGCTCGCCCAGCTTGAAATGGTCGTTATGGAATTCCATCGTGTCCGGGCAGATCCAGTCTTTGAAGCTGTGTCCTTTTTTCGCAAAGGCTTTCATGTCAAATGGAAAACTCTGTGGAACGTCTGCCTTGAAAAAGTCCCGGAAGATCTGTAGCCTCTGCTCTGCATCCAGCTCTTCCCCAATAGAGGACAGCTTGGCCAGATGGGTGATGATGTCCGTTCCCACACGTGCGAAATAGGTTCTGGCTTCATCGATGTTTTTCTTGTGGACGCTGATGGTCAGATAGCGTTCCTGGTAGATACTGTTGTTGGTACCGGAGATCTTGGAAAGGAGCATGTCATTGTACTCTTTCCGGTACTCGTCCAGACCGTCCCCTTTCATCGGGATCAGCAGGGACTGCTCAAACTCTTCCTTGTTGATCTTACGATTGTTCAGGGTGATCTTCGCCGTACAGCCAGAATCCAGTGCATTTAAAAGTTCAGAGTAGTCCAGGAACATTTCCGTCTTGTCCGCTTTACTGGCAATGGAATAGTTGATATCCGTAAACCGGAATGTCCTGGAATACTTGCTCTCCACCTGAAAAATACCATCTGGCCAGATCTTGCGAATCGGAATGGCCTGCTGGACAGACTTCGGTACTTTAAATTTTTCCTTGTCCTGTTTCAGTGTCTGACTCAGGGTTTTAATCAAAGGCATCACCCCTTCCTCTTCGCTTCTTTGGTTTCTTCTGTTTCGTCCGCTTCTTCTCCAGAAGCTCCGCTCCGTTTCCCATCATCTTTTCACCCAGCCGCAGGCTCTCTTCCATGCAGGAAAAGTACAGGTTCTCCGACTTAAATACCAGCCGCTTCGGGTACAGCAGTTCCGATTTAATGACTACCCATGCAAACTGTTCTGCCGTCATGCCGTGGTAACGAAAAAAGCCGCAGGCTGCAAAGGGAGCCGCCCCAAGGATGCACAGCCATCCGGTTACCTGTTCCCCGGCATATTTCCGGGTGACAAAATAGATTCCAAGGGCTGCCAGGATCGCCAGTACCGAAAATAAGCACTGCCGGAAGCTTAAGCCCCAGAACATTGACTCCTGATAGTCTCGGATTTCTTTATTCATTTTCACTTCCATGTTGTTTTCTACCTTTCTCTCTGTGATTTGTTCTTTGGTTTCTGTTTTGGTGCATCCGCAATCTGGATGCCGTGGCTTTCCATAAATTCTCTGGTTCCCTGCGGATCATATTCTGCCAGTTTTTTCAGGTCAAAGGCGACCTTCTGAAAAGTGCAGTAACCGGAAGCTACGGTCTCCGGCAATACCCTGCCCAGCTTGTATTTCCGAATAAAACGCAGATGCTCTTTGCTGAAATTGTGGTCGATATAGGCTTCGTTCACACCGTTCAGCGGAGCATGGTGCAGGTTCACCGTAAGGTCGGAAAAAAGTTCCGGGTAGCCATACTCTGTCTGGTAGATCCCGACATACAGACGGTTCCTGTCCAGGTAACCGCTGACCCGTAAGAATACTTCCTCCGGCTGCGCTCCACTGTCATAGACTAATTTCTTTGGTTCTTCCATTTTCTTGCCTCCTATAATCCCATGATTTCTTTTACGATCCGGTCGGATGCCTTGACTGCCCCGACAAGTACAAGCAGGTTAAAGACCAGTTCCCCGA
>ERZ779877.888-NODE-888-length-29554-cov-5.261195_pt1 | contig 29554 bp, 28 predicted proteins | sample MGYA00511556_ERZ779877 | MGnify/ENA primary metagenome ERZ779877 (study PRJEB29588, sample SAMEA2159338) | human gut metagenome | biome: human gut; feature: human-associated habitat; material: faeces | place: Denmark | collected 2008/2010 ...
CAGCGAAAAGACTATCTCACCATAGGAGACAATCAAGTGAGGCGCATATTGAAAACAGTCTTACAAGGTCTCTTTCAAGAAAAACTAAAAGGTGGGAAGACGTAGAGGCATGAGAAAAGAACTTTTGAGGATAATTGTTATAACTGCCTGAGGCCTAATAGAATACGGCAACTTGCAGGAATCAGAGGAATGCAATTTGCTGAACTATGGACAATATTTGTGCTTCTTTACACAATAGTGTGCAACCTCAGAAATCGTTGTCTGTCATCTCGGAGTTCGACCAGCTCCGCTGGTTCGTCATGCGCGACCTAAAGCGTCATAATGCCAAGTTGCCGGCTTACAAGATGCTGGGGGATATGAACATCAAAGTGTTCACACCCATGGTGTGGAAATTGAGAGTCCGCCAAGGCAAGCGCGAACCCCAGGAAGTGCCTTTCATGCAAGACCTGCTTTTCGTGCACGATTCACGCCGCGTGCTCGACCCCATAGTGGAGATGGTCGGCACCTTGCAATACCGCTACATGCGCGGAGGCAACCACATCCCCATGACGGTGAAGGACGACGATATGGATCGTTTCATTCAAGCCGTAGAGGCGGCGAACACTCCTTGTTTCTACACCCCCGCGAAAATCACGTCCGCCATGCTCGGCAAGCAGGTGCGCATCATCGGCGGCCCCCTCGACGGCTACGAAGGCCGCCTGCAGAAGCTCCAAGGCTCCCGCGTGAAGCGCCTCTTCGTGGAACTTCCCGGCCTGCTGACCGCCGCAGTGGAAGTGGAACCGGAGTATATACAGTTGGTGTGAGGCGAGAAGCATAGTTTATGGGTTTGTTTTATTGATATGTTAGGATGGTTTCCCACGCAGAAAATACTAAGCGCATAGCCAAGAACACGCTGATGTTGTATGTCAGGATGCTGTTTGGAATGGCAGTGTCGCTTTTTACTTCACGGGTTGTACTTGATGCGTTAGGGGTAGAAGATTATGGTATATACAATGTAGTTGGTGGAGTTGTGGCAATGTTTTCATTGTTGTCTACAGCTTTGTCAACATCTATAAGCAGATTTGTGACTTTTGAGATAGGTAAAGGTGATGAATATAATTTAAAGAAAGTCTTTACTTCCTCAGTTGCAGTGATGTTTGCTTTATCTATAGCTATTTTCATTGTGGCGGAGATTGTTGGCGTATGGTTTTTGAACACTCATTTGAATATACCAGAGCAAAGGTTGGAAGCGGCGAATTGGGTTTTGCAATGTGCTATATTAGCTTTTACTGTTGACTTAAACAGCGTACCCTACACCTCTGCAATGATTGCACATGAAAGAATGTCGGCATTTGCTTATTTAGGTATATTAAATATAACGCTTAGGTTAGTTGTTGTGTATGCATTGTATGTGTCGTGCTTTGATAAGTTGATGACATATTCTGTTTTGACATTATCCGTGTCTATATTGATGTGCCTGATTGATTATATTTATTGTAGAAGAAATTTCGTAGAGTGTGCTTTTAGAATCATATATGATAAAAGTTTGTTGAAGAAGATGTTAAGCTTTGCAGGATGGAGTTTCCTGGGAAACGGAACATACTTATTGAACACGCAAGGCATCAATATTTTGATGAATATGTTTTTCGGGGTGGCGGTGAATGCGGCACGTGGCATTGCTGGGCAGGTTGATGGTGCAGTTCAATCGTTTGTGGCAAATTTTACGACAGCCATGAATCCGCAAATAATAAAATCGTATGCGGCAGGTGATTTGAATTATATGCACACTCTTGTGTGTCGTGGCGCTAAATATTCCTATTTTATGACGTTTTTCTTTGCTGTGCCTTTGGTCTTAGAGGCGCAGCAGGTCTTGTCTGTTTGGTTAGTAGAAGTGCCGGAACATGCTACCATGTTCGTCCGTCTCACATTGCTTTCATCTTTGGTTGTTGTTGTTGCTAACACTTTATTCACGGCACAACTAGCTACAGGTAAAATAAAAAAATATCAGATAATAGTTACGCTTTGGGGGATTTGGGTATTTCCTTTATCCTATTTGTTCTTTAAGCTAGGTTTTCCTCCCGAAGCTGCATATATTGTATATTTCGCAATATATTTCGGATTAATTTTTGTTCGCATATATTTGGTAAAGGATTTGATAAAGATGCCATGGATGAAGTATGTGAAAGAAGTGCTACTTCGCATGGGGGTGGTGTCGGTATGTTCGGTCGTTTTGCCTTGTTTGGTCTATTGCAACATGCCGTCATCGTTTATCCGATTGCTGGTTGTATGTATGGTTTCAGTCCTTTCTTCAGTGACATTTATGTATTTTCTCGGATTAGAAAAAGGAGAGCGTACATTTGTCATAAGTCGTATACAGAACAAACTTCGTTTGCTTAAACATTGATAGTTATGTCTTTGCGTGAATATTTGAGAAGAGGAATAAGATATGTGATAAGCGGTGTGCCGCAGAAGAATGTTACGGCGAACATAGCTTATTTACAGCCCAATCAACGCTTAAAGGGCAAACGTGTAATAGTAACTGGTGGTGCGAAAGGCATAGGATTGGCCATTACGCGAAAGTGTTTGGAAGAGGGTGCAAATGTCCTCATTGCAGGCAGGGATGAAGTCGCTTTGAAAAAAGTTTCGGATGATTATGGATGTCTGTATTTAAAATTGGATATACTTAACATCGATGATTTTCCGTCGTTTGTGAAACGCGCAGATGAATTATTAGGTGGAGTGAATTGTTTGGTTAATAATGCTGGGATTTCCTTGCATGAAGGAAATATACGTAATGTTTCATTAGAACAGTTCGACAAACAGATTGATACAAATCTGCGTGGAGGATATTTCCTCGCTCAAAGATTTATAGCATTATTGGAGAATAATAAAAGAGAAAATGGTAATATCCTGTTTGTGTCATCGGAGCGAGGCTTTTTTGTGGACGACCTTCCTTATGGCTTGACCAAGGCGGCAATTAATAGTTTGACGCAGGGGCTTGCTTGTCGTTTGATTGAGAGTAAAATCAGGGTGAATGCCATAGCTCCTGGAGTGACGGCTTCAGAAATGACAGGATTCAGCTCAGAAGGAAATCTTTATTGTTCATATAATGCAACTGAAAGGGTGTATTTACCTGAAGAAGTGGCTGAAGTGGCTTGTTTCTTGTTATCAGATGCTTCAAAATGTTTGTCTGGGCAGATATTGGTTTGCAATGAAGGTAAATCTATCAATGCTCATTGGAAATGATTATGGATACTTTTTATACATCAGAACGTCACGTTCAGCTTTTAATTGCGTTATTAAAAGCTAAGGGGATATATAAAGTGATAGCATCCCCGGGAACTACAAATATAACATTCGTGGCCAGTTTACAACAGGATCCGTTCTTTCATATATATTCGGCAGCTGATGAGCGTTCGGCTGCTTACATGGCATGTGGCTTGGCAGCAGAATCAGGCGAACCGGTTGTATTGAGTTGTACCGGTGCAACGGCTTCACGTAATTATTTGCCTGGGTTAACGGAAGCATATTACAAAAAACTTCCCGTATTGGCAGTGACATCTGTTCAATCAATGGCCAATGTAGGGCATATAATACCACAGGTGATTGACCGTTCAGTCGTAGCAAAAGATGTAGCACAACTAAGTGTTTGTTTGCCTGTGATTAAAGACGAAAATGATGTTTGGGCATGTGAGTTGAAAGTTAATCAGGCTTTGCTTGCGTTGAAACGACATGGTGGTGGTCCGGTTCACATCAACTTGGAAACGTCCTATAGCCGTGATTTCTCTGTAAAACAGTTGCCAGAGGTACGTGTCATTGATAGGATTACATTCCATGATGAGTTTCCCGCATTGTCTGATGGTCATGTAGCAGTATTTGTGGGTTCACATAAGGTATGGACAAAGGATGAAACAGAGACGCTGGACAAGTTCTGTGCATCGCATAATGCGGTTGTCTTTTGCGACCATACCAGTGGTTATAAAGGAAAATATCGTTTCTTGTCAGCTTTGGTAAAGGGGCAGGCTTATAACCAGCCGATTCTTCCAGAGATAGAAACACTGATTCATATTGGTGATGTTTCGGGAGATTATTACACGTTGGGCATTTCTGCCAAGCAAGTATGGCGTGTGAGTGAGGACGGCGAGTTGCGAGACACTTTCAGAAAGTTGCGTTATGTCTTTGAAATGCCGGAAAGCGCGTTCTTTTCTCATTATACGGGTTCGGAAGTCGGCGATGACAGTTATCTGGCTTTATGTAAGAAAGCGTATGAAGATGTGTATAGCCATATTCCAGAGTTGCCCTTCAGTAACATTTGGATGGCGCAGCAATTGGCACTCGGTTTGCCGGATAATTCGGTTCTTCACCTCGGCATATTGAATACGTTGCGTTCGTGGAATTTTTTCGAGATTCCAGCATCGGTGCTTTCTTATAGCAATGTAGGCGGTTTTGGAATAGATGGTGATATGTCATCACTGATAGGGGCGTCGCTGGCAAATCCTGAAAAACTTTATTTCGGAGTGCTGGGCGATTTGGCTTTCTTTTATGACATGAATGTGATGGGAAATCACCATGTGGGGCGTAATGTGCGCATCATGCTTGTCAACAATGGGCGTGGTACGGAATTCCGCAATTATAATCACATGGCTAACATGTTTGGTGTCGATGCCGATGCTTATATGGCTGCTGCCGGACACTATGGAAACAAATCGAAAGACTTGGTTAAGCATTATGCCGAGGATTTGGGTTTTGAATATATGAGTGCTTCTTCAAAGGATGAGTTCAATTCAGCCTATCAGAGATTTGTAATGGCGGATATGACCGATAAACCGATGCTCTTTGAAGTGTTTACAGATAGTAGGGATGAGAGCGATGCATTGCTTGCCATATCAACATGCTTAAAGACGGATAATGATGTGAAGCATGAGAAAATGGTGGAGACAGCAAAGAAAGTATTGGGTGGAAGTTATAAGACCGTGAGTGACATTTATCATAAATTGAAATCTTAATTAAGCGAATATTTCTAATGAAGATTGGGGTCCTGACACAACCTTTACGTTCGAATTATGGCGGTATATTGCAGGCTTACGCGTTGCAGCAAACATTAATTCGTTTAGGCTGTAATCCCATTGTGCTCAATAGGAACTTTGATTATCCGTCATTCAGGCTTTTCCTTTTGCGGTGTGTAAGCGTCGTTAAATGTGTGTTTCGTAAATATGCGTTAGGAAAAAGAAATATTAGGATTTCTAATCCGCTTTCCACGCATTATACGATTTATAAGGATGAGTATTACGATAATGTTGAATTGCGACGTTTTACAAAGCATCATATAAAAAGGACATGCGTACTGAGAAGTAGCAAGTTGTTAAAGCTATATGTAAAGTTTAGTGGATTACGCTGTTTTGTTGTTGGAAGTGACCAGGTCTGGCGTGAAACTTATTCACCATGTATAACGGATTATTTCTTGCATTTTCTGCCGAAAGGGAAAAGATATAAGAAAATATCATACGCAGCTTCTTTTGGCGTAAAAGAAGCTGATATATCGAAAGATAAGTTGTCTTTATGTGCGGAAGATTTGAAGAGTTTTGATGCCATATCTGTACGGGAGCGAACTGGAGTTGATATTGTGAATGCAATAAGTGGAATGAGTGCAACTTTAGTCTTGGATCCTACGTTGTTACTGGAGGCGGAAGATTATTCTGTTTTGATTGATGCTCAAGATAAGAAACGCAAATCGGGCATTGTTAGTTATGTCCTTGATCCCGATAACGACAAACAGTCTATAATGAATGATGTGGCATTGTCATTCGGGCGAAAGACAACGCTGTTATCGCTTTATCCTAAAGATGATAAAGGAACCAACGATAAACTTGTTTCTGTTTCCAAATGGTTGTCGTCCATTGCTAATGCTGATTTTGTGGTGACAGATTCTTTTCATGGTTGCGTATTCTCGGTGATATTCAAGAAGAATTTTATTGCTATAGCAAATCAAGATAGGGGGGTAGATCGTTTTTGTACTTTACTTAAAAGTTTGGGATTGACCGGTAGATTGGTGTTTTCATATGATGAGTATTTGAAAAAGAAAAAGGCTTTGCTTGCAGAGGTAAACTATTGTACGGTGGAAGACAATTTGGAAGCATTAAGAGCCAGTAGCATGCTTTTTCTTCGCGAATCTTTAAGGGGTTATTAGGATGAATCCAAGTGTCTCAATTATAGTTCCAGTTTATAATACGGCGAAATACTTGTGCCGTTGCCTTGATAGTATATTGCAGCAATCATTTAATGATTTCGAGGTACTGCTTGTGGATGATGGAAGTACTGATGGTTCTGTGAAAATATGTGATGAATATGCAGCCAAGGATTCTCGTGTCAGAGTGTTTCATAAAGTAAATGGAGGTGTGAGTTCCGCACGGAATATGGGACTTGACAATGCGGTTGGAGAATGGGTGACGTTTGTTGATAGTGATGATGAATTGAGTGTGGAAGGGTTGAGGTTGGATTACAACCAATTGGGTGATGTAGACCTTATTTTGACTGCTTATTGTGGGAAAAAAGGGGATGCGTTTGAGTTGAATGTTGTGGAAAGAGAGGGGGGACATGATTTTAAAACATTTCTTTCTGAGAATCTGAATTGTGGCGTTTTTAGTGTGGTGTGTGGCAAATTTTTCAGGAGAGAGAAGATTGGCAATCTCAGGTTTGATGTCGCGATGAAGATTGGTGAAGATACGCTTTTCACTTTGATGTTTTTGAGTGTGATAAATGAATGTAAGGTAGTAAATACTGTTACATATATATATAATCAGCCACAAAACTTGCAGAAGAAGTACGGTTTGGGCGTGACTGATTCCATTAGTAATTTGGATAAAATCCATATAGCATACAGGCAATTAGGCGTTAGTTCCATTGATTTCGAAAAAAGGATTTTCACAGACTATAAATTCCTTTGTCAAGAGGATATATATACTCATGTTGATAAATGGTATAAAGACAAGCGGGTGTTGTATATGTATAACCGTATAAAGTCATCTATGACATTGAAATATCGTTTTAATTATTTCCTGATGTCTTACCCGTTTTTTTCTGCATTATGTAGGATGCTTAGAAATAATAATGGAAGGCGTTTCCATAGATGATAATAGTGTTGTGTTATGGGTATAAATTCAATGGCGGCAATGGATTTTTCCTAATAGTTATACTGCTGGAAAACCAGCTAAGGTTATAAAGGACAATGTTTATTGGAAAGAGTATTAGTAATATGGTAAAAGTATACGTTATCAATCTTAAAGCATCGACAGACCGGAAACAATATATAGAACAGCTGTTAAGCCCATATCAGGACTTTATGGATGTACATTTTGTAGAGGCTGTGGATGGCAGGGGGCTTTCTGATGAGCAATTAAGTGAAGTGTGGAATCAGAAAGAGACATATAAGACATACGGTCGCTACATGAAGGGGGGAGAGATTGGTTGTTCATTGTCTCATCGCAAATGCTATGAGGAGATTTTGAAAAACGGAGATGATGCGGCGTTGATATTGGAGGATGATGTGGTATTCAAAGAAAATGCGGATATTAGGAACGTCGTTTCAGCTGTAGGGAAACTCTTATGTACGCAAAAGCCGATGATAGTTCTGCTGTCAGGAAGCTATTGGTTTTTTAAGGAAAAAAGTCTGCCAGGCGTGGATTTTCAATTAGCTTCCGTTTTTGAAGCTATGGGTGCTATGTCATATTTGATAAATCGAGAGGGTGCAAAGAACATATTATTTGCAGAGAAAAAATATCTTGCAGATGATTGGTATAGTTGGAAAAGTAATGGGATTAAGGTTTATGCCCTCCGCCCTCATATCGCTGGTGATTTTGATTTGTTTAAATCAGATATTGCGGGTAGCTATGAAGGCTGGATACGCAAAAATCTGTCGTTTAAGAATAAGCTACGGGCTTACTACCGTGGGGTCATCAGACGAGTTTTGGGGAGAATTGGTCATTGGGAGACGAGAAAATAGTCGTAGCATGTGATTGTAGGAGGAATCTTTTAAATCTGTTAAGAGAAATATTATGAAGCAGTCTGGTCCTTTGATTTCGATAATAGTCCCAGTTTATAATGTGGATGCATACCTCAAGCAGTGTGTTGACAGTATATTGAGCCAAAAATATGAGAACTTTGAATTGTTGCTTATTGACGATGGAAGTACAGACAAAAGTGGGGAGATTTGCGATGTTTATGAGCAAAGAGACAAAAGGGTTCGTGTTTTTCACAAGAAGAATGGAGGAGTGTCTTCTGCCCGAAATGTAGGATTAGACAATGCCAAAGGGGATTGGATTGCTTTTGTGGATTCAGATGATATCGTTACGCCGAATTATTTGTCTGGGCTTTATTCGGATGTTAAATCCGATGTCGATTTGGTGATACAAAAATATTTTGTTTTTAAGGATCATCTTAAAGATGAAAGTGTCCCAGAAGTGATTAAAAATGCAGTTGTTTATGATAAGTCGGATCTTCAAAAACTGATTGTAGAGCATCGTCTGGACAAAAACGGTTATATATGCTCGAAACTTTATAAGCAGGAGCTTATACGAAATAATAACATTAAGTTTCAAGAAGAGATTTCTTTTTGCGAAGATTATTATTTCCTTTTTCAATATCTGGATATAATATCGGGGAAAGTAGTTTGTTCTTCTGTGGCGAATTATCTTTATCGTGATAGAGAGAACTCGTCGGTTCATATTGGTTTTAAAGATTTTGAAAAGGGATATTTTACTTCCTCAAAGATAATTACTACTGTATATCAGTGTATTATATATAACTTGGTACAAATATGATTACTTTACTTCGTTTACTCTATATTTCAGCCTTAGCGAGAATAGAAAAGCTACCGCAAAAAAACTTTAACTTAGTTTAACCATACTGTTTTTGACGATTTCTATTTTCTCTTGTTTTCAGATAGTCTTCGATATTTTCTCTTATTATGCTTTTCTTTTCATAAGCTATTGATTTGCAAAACGGTATCTATTTTTTCCTTTCGTTTTTTATGAAAAAGTGTTATACCTTTGCATTGAGAAATAAAAAACAATAGGCATGAAGCAAAAACAATATATACTCCATTCTTTGACAATAGAGGTCATTGCGGTGTTGCTGGCTTCAATGATTGCATTTCAAATATGCAATATGCTTAGCATACGAATGAGTTTGCTTCCGTTCGTTATGGCTGTCGGATATGTGATACTGAAACTTCTATATCATCTTTGCATCTCTATAGCAAGATACATTATAGAAACTCCTTTGTCACATTTGGCATTAGCCGATGAAGTGACAGATAAAAAGACTTCGGCTGTTGCATCCTTACATACCCAAGATTGTGTAGAAGTACAAAAAAGGCGTATGGAATTATTCCATTATGAATACCAGCATGAGCAACAACAATACAAGCAACAAAAAGAAAGAGAAGAAGACGAGAAATTAAATGCTATCCTGAAATATACACGAGACACATTCAAGCGTTTTGATTTGGACGAAACAGAGATTTTCCAAATTTGCGAATCTGTCCGCTATTTTGTGACTAATCGTCAAGTGCTTTCCATGACCGAGATTCATATTAAGAAACATAGTTCGCTCACACAAATCTCTTTAAAGAACTTTGCTTGGAACATCGCTTTCCAATATAATATAGGTGGAGATGTAACTACATCATTTGTGATGGCGACATTTGCCGAATGGTTCACTAACTCCACGTTTGACACCGTAAGAAAGAATCTGCGAACTACAACAGGTCGGCATAAAATTGAAATTGACGAAAATATCCTGTCGAAATACGGTATCTAAGCCATTTTTTCGCTTCCAAATAATAATTATTATCGGAAGTTGCTTATGTTATCAGAGTATTTATATAATTTTGGAATAATCTTATAACCTTTTTGTTTATAAGCGGTTCTGCAGATAAGATAAAAATGAGGTAATGATTTGGCAACCGTACCTATTTCCGTGCTTTGCTGTGAGTTGCTTTCATTGTTACTCGTCTTGACACAAAGGTACGAAGATTTTTCTATTCACACACAATCTTCAAAGAAAAAAGAGTGAGAAAAGTGTTACTTACAAATCAATATCAATATAAGATATTTATTATGTATATTTGAATTTAGTTGCTCGTATCTTGTTATATAGTAACATTATTGATTAGCTAATGATTTTTATTGTTTACATACCATTTAACAGTTTCATTTAATCCTTCTTGAAAAGAAACCAATGGGGAATAACCCAATAGCTGCTTTGCCTTATCTATTGAAGCAAAAGAGTGGGGTATATCACCAAGTCTATTTGCCCCATAAATAGGATTTATATCGGAAATTGAAAAATCGTATTGAACCAAACATGATTTTATCTCATTTGCTAACTTGTTGATGCTTGTTCGCCCTCCACCCGCAGTGTTGTAGATTTGGTTTACCGCTTGAGTGTTTGTTGTATTTAATGCAAGCATGTTCATATGAAGCACATTGTCAATGTAAGTAAAATCTCTAGTGTTCAATCCATCACCATTTATCTTTGGCTGCTTGTGATTTAGAAATTGCTTTATAAACAATGGTATTACAGCTGCATACATACTGTTGGGATCTTGTCTTCTTCCAAACACATTAAAATATCGCAGTCCTATATATTCTATTCCATAGGTTTTAGCAAATACATCAGCATATAACTCATCAACATATTTAGTCAATGCATATGGGGATAAAGGTTTTCCGATGTTATCTTCCTTTTTGGGCAAATCAGTATTATCACCATAGGTGGAGCTACTAGCTGCAAATATGAATCTTCTTATATTGCTGTCTCGGGCTGCTACTAACATATTTAGGAATCCTCCAATATTTACATCATTAGTAGTTATTGGGTCATTGATACTTCTTGGTATGCTTCCAAGTGCTGCTTCATGAAGAACATATTGAACTCCGTTGACAGCTCTTACGCAAGTCTCGAAATTACGTATATCGCCTTCTATTAGCTTAAAATTTAGTGGATAACTATCAATGAGGTGCTGAATATTACTCATGTGTCCAGTTGAAAAATTATCAAGGCATACAACATCATATCCATTGAGAACTAGATGTTCACAGAGATTTGACCCAATAAAACCAGCGCCACCAGTTACTAATATTTTTTCCATAAAATCTCAATTTCAAAACCACTCACTAATATCTCTCTTAGAAACGCCCCAAGGAATTTTTTCCTCTTGATTAGGCAAACAATACCTACAACAAGGGATGGGACGATTTAGAAACTCAACAATTTCTTCAATATCTTTTGCTTTAAAAATGTCAATTGAATTTTTATCAGATGTATCAAACACATCTGATTTATAATATTGTTGAAAGTATTTTGCCTTAAATGGTACAACGCACGATGATAGTCTGCCATTTTCAAGCACTATACAACGAGCCTTCCAGAAGCAGTTGTTGAAATTTTCTTTAACGTCCTGACTTCCACTCAAGTCTCTTCTGTTTTTGAACCAGTTTTTATTTTCCTCACCTTGAGATTTAATTAAATATAACTTCGTGCCGTACAACTTGACTTTGCGATTGATTTCATCCCAATTCAAGTCAATAGGATACATAGTGATACTTATTATCGTATCTGTTTCAGCGCATAATTGATAGAACTCATCAGGCTTTGAACTTAAAAGCACCCCATTAGTACATAAGTATTTTTCTCCAGTCACATATTTTGCTGTTAAGAAGATAAAATCATATAGGCGAGGGTGTAAAAGTGATTCACCACCCATTAGTTCAAAACAATGAATATGACCATAAAGCAACTCATGAAGACGTTTCAAGTCTCTCTCAAAAGTATTTATATCCAGAAATCCTTTTGGAGCCAATGGGGAGAAATGACCGCAGCATTTACAGTTTAGATTGCAATGGTCAACTATATCTACGATAAATCGAATTTTTTCTTTTTCTACAATCATATACTTAGTCAGATAAGTATTGTATTTATACTTATGTCATCATTAGATGTATCTATTAGGGAAAAACCTTCTTCGCCACAGGCTATTTCAAACTTTGGTAATTTCGGCGAAAACGCAAATCCTATAGAAGGAGAACAATTGTATATTATGTCTTCAAAAGTTCTAAATGATGCATAGTGAGAATGCCCATATAACACTAATTTAACATTATGGAAATGTTCTATGATTTTCTTAAAGTGGGATTTATTATCAAGAAGTTTTCTATTAAGCCAACCATCTTGTTCAACCGGAGGATGGTGAAGGACGATGGCCACCGGACCATCACATGATTTTAGTAGCCTCATAAGGACATCAGGATTGAAATAGCCTCTTGACATATCTGGTACTGCTGAATTGAGCATTATAAAATCCCATCCACAGATCTCAAACTTTTCGTTAATTTTATAGTGGTATGGTTTATATCCTCGATAAAACATCTCTAAGTTATCGTGATTACCTGGGCAACAATAAGTCGGCACACCGATTTCTTCAAAAGCTCTATCAATACATTCATAAGTCCATTTACTGCCATCGTTAGACAAATCTCCACTTACTATAATGCCATCAAGACCATCCATTTCTTTTATCTTGTGGATGGCTTTCTGAAAATGTTCAAGGGTATTAATGCCCCATATTTCGGTACCATTTTCAGTAAGGTGAATATCACTAATATGCACTATCCTCATAAATGCAATATACTTTTAATAGCTTCATCATTTCCAGGAAGCATAGGCTCACCTTTTTTTACCTGCATCATTTTTTGACAAAGGTCGGCAAAGGCTACTGGACTAATATCATTATTTGCGGCTACAATTGTAGAAATATTCAAATCGTTGATGTTGTTAGTTTGTTCAATTTTTCTATATGAACAGCCCGAAACGAATGATATAGCGGGGATGCCAAGATATGCAAGTTCACTTAAAGTGTTACGCCCTGACCGTGTAATTACAAGCCCTGCGTTACAGTAATACTGTTCGGCAGGTATAATTTCGTCGTGAAGCACAACATTTTCGGAGCTGCTATTTCGATTCAAAACATTGAATATATTTTGGCTTGAACAAACTATATGCATCGTATATTGCGGAAGTAATGAGGCAACTTTTTGACAAAGTTGTCCGATTGCAATTGTTGAATCAACAAACAGCTGTCCCACATTAACCGTACCTCCACCAAGTACACAGTATATGTTATTGGTAGGAACATTCTCGACACCTATTATTTCAGAACGAATAATTGTGTTTATTGACAGAAACTTAGTGTATCTCGAATCCTTATCTATACGTCTTATTCCATGGACTATTGCCAAGTCGCTCAATGAGTAAAATTCATTAAAAAAGTCCATAGCCTCTTTGTTGTTATTAGGATTAACAACATCGGCAGGATTAAGCAATGCAACAACCTTTATGCTCGGATGTGAAATCTTAATTGACTTTATCATCAAGGGCTCGCCATCAACAACAATCAAATCCGGGGTGAACTCTCTAATGCAATTATGGATATATATACCCATTTTATTTGTAGGCAATAAACCTATTGAACAATAATCCATAGGGGTTACCTCATTCAAATTATTATAACCACGAGAATTTAAATACTTATTACCTTGTAGATAACTAATGATTTTAACATCATAGTCATAGCTGTCTCGTAATGTTTCTAAGATAGAAACACCCGACACAACTCTTCCAAGTCCGGGGAAACCTCTAAGTATGCCTAATATCTTTTTCATGATTCTACAGTTAAAATCTTATAGATTTCCGAGATTGAGTACCTTCTTAATTGATAAGTATCGGCAGACAATGATGTACCTCCTTGATTAACAGCAAAAGCATATCTGTAATAAGATGAGACACATTGTTGGATGTAGGCATTGTTTGCTCCATAAGGATAAGCAAAACAGTCAGACGGGCCAAATAGACTATCTATCTGTTCTTTAGATTGTTGAATTTCATATTCCAATTCAATGTCTGTCAATTTCAAGAAGTTATAATGATGCACCCCATGTGAGGCAATCTCCCATCCTTGATTATTCAAGGCTGAAAGCTCATCCATGTTGAGATGCATTCTCATCTTGGAGTCTTTATTATTCCATTTATTGTCATAGCCGATTAAAGATGTGCAGACAAAAACAGTTGCGCTAAAACCATATTTAGACAATATTGGTAAAGCGTGACTATATAATCCGGCATATCCATCATCAAATGTGCAGACAATCCAAGATTGTCGTTCCTTTGGAGGCATCGACAAGTAATACCTCATCGAGCACAACCCCATACCATGATTATATATGAAATCTACGAACTGCCTGAATACATCTATCGGTGTAGTGATACTGTCATACACCTCTCCTTGAACATCATGTAAACCAACAGAAAGGATATTATCGCCATCAAAAGCACAATACATTTCTTTCGATGGTGACTCAAGCAATTTATACCATAATTTTTTAATGGTATTAGAATCAGACGATTTCAGAAGGTTATCTCGAAGTTGCTCGCTTCTGAGCGCAAGTTTTTTATCGTTTAGTAAAGCTAGGACTCCTTTTAGCATAGAAGCTGGGGTATTATCATCAAAGAAGTACTCGGGGAAATCGCAATGCAACTTCTCAAAGATATAACCAGTTCTGGTACTAATAAAGCTTATGCCATTCTCTAATGACTCTATGACGGAATTGGGATGACCTTCACAAACAGATGCTTGGACGTACAAATCCCAATCCCTCATTAACAATGAAAGCTCAGGTCTGCTGATACGTCCATGAAAAGTTATATGGTCTGAGATTTCAAAGTTGTTTATAATCTTTACATACGACTCATATAAATCCGCATCAATTTCACCGACTAATTCTAAATTGATATCAATACCACCTTCCTTTGCAAGTTTCACCAATGAAAGAAGGTTTGCGACTCCCTTCTTTTCATTTAAATGAGTGGATGCAGTTCCAATTACAATGGTCGAATTTTGTTTCTCCATAAATGTTACGTCCCCACCGCCAACAATAGAGTTAGGGATCAACACGCATTTAATGCAAAGAGACTTATCAATCAAACGTAAGTTTTCTATCATTTCTCTAGATAGACAAACTACTTTATGGGAATGGATTGCCGACTCTTTTAAATAGAATGTTTCAATGGGTGACCATTTTGCCAGATTTACATCAGTGCCACGTAGGCAAAGAATGAAAGATGAATTTATTCTTTGAGACAGAATAGAGGCATAATAACCGTTAAAACCTCCTCCAAATGCGATAACATAGTCAATGTCCTTATCTTTATATTGATAAGCATCTATCTTCAAATCATTTTCATGTCTAATCGCACTCGCCAATTCTTGATTATATCCACCATCAGCTACTAACACCTGTGGATTCTTCGGGTTGACAATTTGTACTGAATACCTTTCACTTAAGTAATTAAATACACGCTCAGAAGAAAGCGAGAGCCCTCCTCCATTACTTCCAAATTCCGATGTAACGAACAAGATTTTCATACTTTCTCAATCAAATATAATGTTTTGCTCTTTTTGTTGATGGGATATTTATACGTTTCCCATGATGAAATCTTATATTTTGGGAACATAGACTCTACATCTTCTTTGGATAGACGTATATGTTTCGGGAATTGAGCATTATCTCGTGTGTATGACGAGTCAATAACCTCCATAATGAAATATTGCGGCTTTCCTGCATGATTATAATAATCAAGCATTAAAGTCATATACTCATCTTTTGAATCTGCAAGATCAGCGTATGCGCAGTTTACCATTAAAAGTAAATCACTCTCATAGAAAGTAGCCCCAGGGTAATCTTGATTATTGACAATATTGCCACGATTAAAAAGGTCGTCAAGACGGCGAACAGTTCTTTCGCATATTTCAGGATTTTTCTCAAAAGATATGACTTTGTCAAAGCCCAAATAGCATGGGATTGTGGTTACATCTCCAAGTCCACATCCAATTTCGATAATGCGTAGCTTTCTATCCAACTTTTCTAAAATCGAATAGACTACCTGCCAATATCGAGGGAACTCATCTTCACAGTATTGCTTACTCCAAGGAGCGACTTCCATGTCATCTAAATGGCTCAAATTATAATATCTCAGCAATGATTGAAGTTCTTCCATAAGTTGTTGAGTTGAGCTATTATTACATCATTTGAGTCGGCTAAGTCGATGGTATCTGTTGGCGAGCCTAAAATGCAAGCCTGAACTTCCATATTTGGCTGTATTCGTAATTCACCATAATTACGGCATCGATTTATATCCTTAGTAAAACACGGGGCATCAATATAAAGCACCGTGGTTATCTTTCCGTTCTTTTCGATATACCATTTGAGCGCACCATTATTTTTGTCAATGCTTTTGACAGCAATGGCATCAAGCATCGGCCGGATATGGTTTAGGAACTGATTACTGCCACTTAAGCCGATTTGCGGCAATAACTTTAATGGCAATCCACGTTCTAAAGCAAAGTCAATCAATGTGGAAATTGAGCTAAAATCATCTGACTGTACGACAGTATTAAGACCCACTTGAATATTTTCAGCACACAACAGATCTATATTGGTGAGTATTCTATCAAGATTGCCAGTAACTGTACTCTGTTTGAATGCCTCGGCTGTTGCAAAAGGGAATTGAATGTTGAATTTTATTCTTGTTCCGCTTAACACGCTTATATGTTCAGGTTTAATGAGCGATAAATTGGTGGCACAGCTTATGTCGCAATCCAGATTATCATTGATATATAAAATCATATCTACAATATCTTCGTTCAAGAACGGCTCTCCACCGCTAATGTTAAACTCAGATATGGGTTGGTTAGAAAGAATATCTACCAATCTCCTAAAAGATTGCAGCGACATCCGTTCTTTAGTCGTTGTCTTGCCTTGCCCCTCATTGTGACAAAAGGGGCACTTATAGTTGCAATAGTTAGCAACCAAGACTCTTACTTTGTCCCATTGAAGCTTTTTCATATTATCCTAAAATGATTTTAGCATTATAATAAGTTTCTAACAGAGTCTTATGCTCTCCTAAAATATCGAGTCCATCAATATTATACATCTCTTCCGGCACTATCATTACATCATTTCTATCAGGATTAAACTGAGCACGTATATCCTGATGATTTAATAGACCGGCAACAGAGACTGAGCCTCCATACAAATGATTCTTGATAAGATTCGTTTTTACATTAGGCATTCCCATAAACGCCCTTGTAAAATAGTCATATCCCGAGAGTGGGCATATAAGATTTACAAATGTTCCTTCCGGCAAAGATGAAATAATATCTCTTTGTCGAGCTATTCGTTGATCAGCATCAATAAAGTATTCATTGTTGCCGCCCCTAAAAACATCTTTAAGGATAGGGACAGTAAATACGACATCAGGATAGTTTTGTTTTACCCAAGAGATACATTCTTCATATTTGTCAATGCAAGTCTGTGACAATTCTTTCAGACGAGGTTGTGAAGTTGCAGTGTGTTCTACCCGTCTCACCAAAATTTGGCGGACACGTTTATTTACTTCAAGTTTATGAAGCAGCTCCAAATCCTTCTTTACTTCGTCAAGATTCCCAGTAAACATAAGTGTACATTTGTTCAACGGAGCATATTTCAGTAGATACATTGTCCGTTCCCGTTCTGAACGTGGAATTATTTTCTCACGTTGCTCTTGCATAGTTATTAACGACAAGTCAATACCAAAATTTGGAATAGAGTTCAGAAAATCCATTTTATCCTCTCTAATGTATGCCCCGGTTGTCACTGTCGTAATCTTTTTTGTCGGAAAATGTTCGGAAGCTATCTTTATGAAATCATAAATCTTCGGATGTAGAAATGGGTCTGTATGTGGAGCGACCAAAACGCCTGCTCCAAGACGGACATACTTGACATTTGGATTGATGTATTCAAACCCTTTTAGCAAGTCCTCTCGGTCAATAGGCGGTATCTTTGGATAGTGCCCAAGATAAGAGTCTGTATGTACTTTACAGAACACACATCCAATTCCACAATATTGGCTTAGAATTGGAATGTTACCGAATGTGGCTATTTCCATGCGAAACGCATCAAATTGTTCTTGATTTAGTACCATAATTATTTCTTTTTACAAATATACAAATCTTCTAATGGATTTAAACCATTTTTATTATACCGTGCCGAAATGTTATAGACATCAACTACAAATCCAACACTTGTAAGAAGCTTGACATATTCTTTGTCATTATAGATTCTTTCATGGTAGCCATACCCATAAACAACTTCTCGTTCTTCTTTTGTGTAAACATTTGGATATTCTACAGTTTTAGATATTTTTGTAATTGGAACCTGTAATATAGCTTTGCCTCCAGTTTTTAAAATGCGTAAAATCTCCATCAATGCTGTTTTGTCCTCTTTAATGTCACATATCACATGATTACAAATTATATAATCGAATTGATTGTTGCAGAACTCAGTTTGTCTTATATCCACAAATTGAACTTTATCTATAAATTTCTGGTTTTGTAAGAACGCATCTCCTGCAATGTACTTATCAGAAATGGATTGAAGCCATATTTGCAGATTACTCTCAGGAGCTATGTGCAATATACTTAGACCTTTTGTTTTTTCTATTTTTTCTACTTCTTTCAAATAAGTATATACAAGTCTTTCTTTATCTGAGGACTTACATTTAGGACATCTTGCAGCTCTTCTTCCCGCACCAATAACTTGAAGAGTCCGAAGCACAGGAAATCTATCTGCACCCATTAAATCCAATGAACCATTGTAGCCACAAAAAGGACAACTAAAAGGTGAAATATTTCCAGATTCAATGACATTACCCAATAATAAGTTCTCCATATCTAAAATGTGTTATAATCTTGAAAATCATTGCACCGCTCACATAATCCTATGCGTTTGTTGTCAAGCAGCGATAGTCTTATAGTATTTAGTTCTGGATTGTTCCAGCAATCTATAAGGTTGTCTGTCATAACATTTCCAAAACTTGTTTTGTACATGAAATCATCACAGCACAGCAACACATCGCCATTGTAAGCAATGGTTAGTTTACGGAAAGGATAGTTGCAGAAGCCTAAATTTCCCTTACTGAAAGTCTGCGGAATATTCCCTGCATAATTTGGCAATGGTTCATCAAATCTTCTGCGTTTGAAACTCACTTTTGGATTGTTCCAGTATGCAACATAGATAGGTTCAAGACAAGCAGACCATTTTTCTGGATATTTGTCCCTATCTCCCCGATAGTCATTGATGTTTATATTATCCAATCCCAATCTAAAAAGCCTGTCAACCAATTCAACAGTCAACAATCTGCCATTAGTAGTTATGTCGAGGAACAAACGCTGTGATTTTGCTTTGGCAAAGACAATCATGTCTTCCAGCCTGTCATCTAATAAAGGTTCGTTGGAAAGCATTAGAGCGACACGACCATTATAGTTTATCTCACATAGTTGGTCTATGATGGTCGTATAGCATTTCCATTTCATAATACCCAATGTTTTTTTGTTGAAAGCATGTGGGCAAAACGGACAATGATTATTGCAATCAGTCCTTGTCTCTATTAGGACTTGCTGAAACACAGGAAAATGGCTATGCTCTACATAGAATTTTCTCAAGAAGTCTATGTCTGATTCATGCATTTCTGTGTCTCTAATGGAGTTGTTGTTTATTTGTTGAATCATAACAAGTCTTTTAGTTTAATAAATGTAGCATCGGCGAATCCCATTTCGTTAAAAACATTGTGGTTCACCAGTTGCACTACTAAATCGTAATCTGTCTGCACTTCTTCTTTGGAATGAATAATCGAAATTCCATAATCTTTGCTTACTTTCTTTGTGTCCACCAGCGGGTCGAAACAATCAACAACGAGACAGTGTTGTTTGAGTTCATTGTAAACATCTGCCACTTTTGTATTTCTGCAATCCGGAGTGTTTGCTTTATAAGAAAAGCCTAACAACAAAATACGCTGTGCGTTTATAAACACAGCATAGTCCTTAATTCGAGTGGCAACCTTTTTAGACTCTGCCTCATTTATATGCCGAGCTGTCTGTACCAAATTCAACGATTGTTTTTTGTCTTTTGCACGTTTCATAAGATAATAGGTATCAACACCAATGCAATGACCACCCACCAATCCAGGATAGACCTTTGCAAAGTTCCATTTACTTGCAGCACATTCTGTGACTTCATTGATATTTATTCCCTCTGATTTACAGAAATCCGCATATTCATTTGCCAATGCAATTAAGACATCACGTTGCACATTTTCATACATTTTTGCCGTTTCAGCTATTTTTATACTTGATGCCTCTATTACAGGCGCATCAAGAATAGTTGAATAAATATCTCTCATAACATTTAAAGATTCTATATTTGATGCAGAAATGATTTTGGGAGTGGACACTATCCTATGACAATCATCCCCCACGTTAATTCGTTCAGGTGAATATCCGACTGAAAAATCCTCATTAACTTTCATCATAGAATATTTTTCCAAAATAGGTATACATAATTCTTCGGTTGCTCCGGGAAATACTGTTGATTCAAAAATCACAATATCACCACGTTTTAAAATTTCACCAAGCGACTTACAGACGTTCTTCAATGGTTCCAATTCTGGAAGTTTATTTTCATCAATACCCGTTGGAATACAAACAAAGAATACATTGCATTCCGTCAAATCAGAATATGTGGAAGTTAATAAACTTCGTTGTAATGCCATTTTTATGTTATGCTGATTTTCACATTCTCGATAATCAACTCCATCTTTCAATTGAGTAACACGAACCGTATCCTTGTCTATACCAATACAAGGGAAGTACTTGGATAAAAGACAAAATAAGGGTAACCCAACGTATCCTAATCCAATAACGGCTATATTTATTTCCTTTTTCATTCCAATGCTTTTGCCTTATGATTGATATTCATTTAATATTGTCCATATTTTGTAAGAGTTTCACGCAATGTCTTTAAACACTAAAAACATTTAGTCTAAGTGTAAAACACAAAGCGTGAACTGTTTTGCCACACTTAACTTGAAGGTCGTAGGAAACCTTGGATACAGATGCAACAATAGCAGCCCACGCTATAGCGTGAGAACCACTATGCTATCCTTGTATCCAATTTGAAAATTTCCTACATTTTCAAGCACAAGATGAGCATAACACTTCTTTCTTTTCTAATATTTCTTGGAAAGAGTTGCCTCAATCCATTTGCAAAATTACAAAAAAGCCGCAATAAATCATCTCAATACAGGCGAATTATTACGACCTATTCATTGAAATAGAATATCCTGACTTTATAGTCTTAATCCTTTTTTTCGCTTCTTCTTCCTGCGCAACATTTCCGCCATCTCCAGATTGGCTTCCGCATCGGTGGCGTTACAGGATGAACCGTGACCGTTTAGCAATCCTAATGAACCGCTGACAAGTTCACCTCTTGCAGTATCGGAAGTTGCGTTTGGCGTATCTGTTGTACAGACTTTCGGTATCAGATTCATACGTTCCCCATACCTGTTGCGCTGTAAGGCAGCATCAATCTTGGAATAACTGAAACGCCTGTCCACCTTGGAGCCGTTGAAATGGTAGCCATTCTTGGAGAATACCACACCCTGTATTTCGTCCGTCTGTCCTCTGTGACTGAAATGCACTTCCGCTCCTTGCCGTTTCAGATTGGCGACAAGCACGTTCCAGTTTCCACATCTGCCGACCTCCGTTTTAAGGATGTCGTAAAGCTCGTACTTTGTCTTATCCGGCTCTTTCAGTCGGTTACGTTTGACATTCTCCTTGCCGTTTGCCATGTGCAAGCCGTATTTCAAGGTAAGTTCCTTGCAGATACGGGTGTTGCGTAGACGCTCGTGCTTGTCGGATATGGTATTGCCGTTGTTGTCTATGCGGTTGAAGGCGATAATCTCCAACATGGACATATCTGTCCGTCTGTAAAAAGACTTTACGAAAGCTGCCACATGGTTTCTTGCCACCACCCGTGAACGGTAGGTTGCTATTGTCCTGTCTTTGCCCACACGTTTCTTGAACACCTCGTTTTCACGGTCAAATGCTTTGAGCAATGTTTCATACTCGCTGCCGATTCCCTGATAGGCGTTACGTACCATTTCCGCAGTTACGAATGCTTCGCGGTCGGAAATACGTTGGTAGTGCTTAATGATTTGCGCCTTGATGTTGTCAAGGGCATGGTTGATGTCCCGTGCCTCCACACTTTTGCCTTTCGCCTTGTTGCCCTTCACGTCCCAAAGGTCTTTCGGGATGCTCCGTTTACAACTGAACTGCGCTACAGTCCCGTTGATTGTCACTCGTCCCATGATGGGGACAATACCGTTTTTCTCCTTGCTGCCATTCACGTAGAACAGCACTTTGAATGTGCTTCTTGCCATACTCGCTGTTTTTGTCTGCAAAGTTATTACTCAACGAGTTAGACCATGTAAGTCAATCGAAGCCATACGGAGACACATTCAATGCCATGTGTTAAAAATCACATTTCAGCGGGTAATGATTTGGAGACCGTTCTTCTTCAATATTCCGCTTTTCTTTGCGTTACCCCATTTTTGCCATTGGCACCGTTTGGCGTTATAAACGCTTTTATACTAAGCCATTCAGCGCATTTTCGCCCTTTTCTCACTGCAATTCCAAAGATTTTGTGTAAATTTGCTCTTGAATTAAAACGTTTTACCTCATGGCTAATTTGAACAGACTAAAAGTCGTACTTGCAGAACAACAAAAAACAGGAAAATGGCTTGCAGAACAGATTGGTAAATCCAATTGCACTGTGAGTAAATGGTGTAGTAATTCTGTTCAACCAGACCTCAAAACCCTTAATGATATAGCTAATGTTCTTGATATTGATGTGAAAGATTTGATTGTTAGCAGTAATAAATCTTAAAACAATTTATTATCATGGAAGTAAACAAGAAAGAACTCAAAGAACAAGAGATACGCACCTTGTTCATTACCCCTGCACTCCAACAAAAGGGCTGGGCTGTAAGCGTAAATATGCGTGAAGAGTATTATTTCACGGATGGTCGAGTACTTGTTGTTGGCAACCAACATTCAGTAGCAGAGGGCAAAAAGGCTGATTATCTATTATACCATAATGGTAAGCCCATTGCAGTGGTAGAAGCTAAAGATAACAAACATGCCGTTGGGGGTGGTATTCAACAAGCTATGGATTATGCCCAAATCCTTGACTTGAAATTTGCGTACTCCAGTAATGGTGATGCTTTCTTGGAACATGACTTTATCACAGGGAAAGAAACCGAAATCAAATTAGAGAATTTCCCGACAGAAGAGGAATTATACAATCGTTATCTTGCATCCAAGAACTATACATCGGATGAACTTAACATAATAGAAACACCGTTTTATTATGATGCCCATAGCCATGAGCCAAGATATTACCAACGTATAGCGGTTGACCGTACAGTGGAAGCCATTGCAAGAGGACAACAGCGTGTACTTGTCGTAATGGCTACCGGTACTGGTAAGACTTTCACTGCTTTCCAGATTATCCATCGTCTCCATAAAAGCGGAGCAAAGAAAAAGATTCTTTATCTTGCAGACCGAAATATCCTCATTGACCAAACAATGGTGCAAGACTTCAAACCTTTCAAGAAGTTTATGACTAAGATAACTTCTGTTGGGGAAGGCGAAGAGAAAATTGACTCCTCATACGAGGTATATATGGCGTTATACCACCAACTGGTTGGAAAAGAGGGCAAGCCAGATCCGTTTTTGGAGGTGCAGCCAAACTTCTTTGATTTGATTATCGTTGACGAGTGCCATCGTGGTAGCGCAAAGGACGATTCTGCATGGCGCAAAGTATTGGAGTATTTCAGCTCGGCTACCCAAATCGGTATGACTGCTACCCCGAAAGCTGATGAAGGAGCAAACAACTTGGATTATTTCGGAGAGCCGGTATATACCTATTCCCTTCTTCAAGGAATCCAAGATGGTTTCTTGGCTCCATATCGGGTTACTGCCGACTTCATCAACGTTGATTTGCAGGGCTGGACTCCCGATGAAGGTGAAATAGATTTGTTAGGAAAGGAGATTGAACAGAAATTATATCAAAGACAGAATATAGGTCGTGACCTTGCCATTAAGTTAAGGCGTAAAGTAGTAGCACACAGGATTACCCAAATGTTATACGACATCGGTCGTATGACAAAGACAATCGTGTTCTGTTCAGATATTGAGGAAGCCGCCGAAATGCGAACACTGCTTATCAACATGAATAGCGATTTATGTAAAAAATCTCCTTACTACGTAACACGCATTGTCGGAGAGGACAAAGAGGGGAAGAAGCAGTTAGACAACTTTATCAGTGTTGACGAACCTTATCCGGTAATTGTTACTACCTCCGAACTTCTATCTACAGGAGTGGACTGCAAAACTTGTGGCTTAATCGTCATTGATAAAGAAATTGGCTCTATGACGGAATTTAAGCAAATCATCGGGCGTGGCACACGACTTAGAAAAGACAAAGGCAAGTGGCATCTGGAAATCCTCGACTTCCGCAATGCTACCGCAAAATTCAAAGACCCGTCATTTGACGGCGACCCTGAACCACCCAAAGGCGGTGAAAAAAAGCCGAAGCCATATCCGCCTGTTCCCTCAAATCCTCCAACAGCTCACGAACCTCGTGAAAAGTATCTTATCAATGGAAAGGATATTCGTATTGCTCATGAGATAGTATCTGTTTTGGGAGAGGATGGCAAAACCATGAGAACGGAAAGCGTTCAGTCCTTTGCGAGAAAGCAACTGTTGCGACACTATCAAAGTTTGGATGATTTCGTACAAACGTGGACTGAAGCAGAACGCAAACAGGCGGTTATGGATGAGTTAAAGGAATATGCCATCTTGATAGACGCAGTACGTGAAGCAAATCCGGCATTGAAAGATGCCGATATCTTCGATGTGATATGTCACGTTGCATTTGACCAACCACCATTGACGAGGAAAGAAAGGGCTAACAATGTAAAGAAACGTAACTACTTCGGAAAGTACGAAGGCAAGGCTCGTGAAGTATTGGAGGCTCTTCTTGACAAATATGCGGAGAATGGTATTCTTGACTTTGAAAAGGCAAATATTTTGGAGATTCCTCCATTCAACAGCATAGGGAAACCAACTAAAATCATAAAACTATTTGGTGGCAAAGTCGCTTTTGAACAAGCCATCAGAGAATTGGAATATCAAATATATAAATCAGCTTAAAAATGGCAGTAAATAATATCATAAAGCGAATCCAGAATATCATGCGTCAAGACGCAGGTATCAATGGTGACGCACAAAGAATTGAACAGATGACTTGGATGTTCTTCTTGAAAGTCTATGACACACAAGAAGAAACATGGGAATGGAAAGATGAGAAATACAAGTCCATTATCCCCGAGGATTTGCGTTGGCGTAACTGGGCAATAGATAAAAAAGACGGTGAAGCATTGACTGGAGAAGCCCTACTCTCTTTCGTCAATGAGAAACTGTTTCCTACCTTGAAGAATCTCCCGATAGATGCCAATACCCCAAGAGCTAAAAGCATTGTTCAAGAAACATTTGCAGACTTGAACCAGTATATGAAGAATGGAACGCTTCTGCGCCAAGTGGTCAACATTGTAAACGAAATCGAATTTGACGATGCTGACGACCGTCACACATTCGGAGATATTTATGAGGGAATTTTGAAAGATCTGCAATCGGCAGGAAATGCCGGAGAGTTCTACACACCACGTGCATTGACTGATTTTATTGTGATGATGCTCGACCCGAAATTGGGCGAAACCTTTGGCGACTTCACCAGTGGAACGGGAGGCTTCCTCACCTCGGCACTTAAATATATGGGCAGGAATATTGGCTCTGCGGCAGATGGAGAAAAACTGCAAAATGCCGTTGTAGGTCAGGAATGGAAACCGTTGCCCTACCTTTTGAGCATCACAAACCTGCTGCTCCATGATATTGAAGCTCCCAACATAACCAACTGTGATTCGCTTGGAACGAATGTTACTGATTTCAAGGAAAGCGACAAGGTTGATGTTATCGGCATGAATCCTCCGTATGGTGGTAGCACGGAAGACAGCGTAAAAAGCAACTTCCCAGTACAGTACCGTTCAAGTGAAACTGCGGATTTGTTTATCGCCCTTATCATGTATCGCCTCAAAGCTGGTGGACGGTGCGGTGTGATTATCCCTGATGGTTTCTTATTTGGTACGGATGGAGCAAAACTTGCACTTAAAGAAAATCTCCTTCGCAAGTTCAATCTACATACAATCATCCGTTTGCCGGGTTCTATATTCTCTCCATACACATCTATTGCAACCAACATCCTTTTCTTTAATAATGAAGAAGCCGAAGGTTGCGAAGAAGGATTCAAGACCAAAGAAACATGGTTCTATCGTCTTGATATGCCGGAAGGGTACAAACACTTCTCAAAGACCAAACCAATGAAGGTGGAGCATACCCTACCTATTCAGGAATGGTGGAAAGACAGGAAAGAAATTATCAGTGACGAAGTGGGTGAAAAGAGCCGTGTGTTCACTGCCCAACAATTGATAGACTTGGATTGCAATTTTGATCAATGTAAGTTCCCGAAAGAGGAAGAAGAAATACTCCCTCCAGCAGAACTGCTCAAACAATATTTTGAAAAACGTGCTGCGCTCGACCATGAAATAGACAAAACGCTTTCCGAAATTCAAAAGATTCTCGGCATTGACATAAAATCGTGTAACTGATAATTGTGAAGTGATATGAAAGATTTGACCATCTCAAACATAGAAAGACAAAATGTACTTAACAACCGTTTTGCGGTCAGCAAAGTACAGGAGCATCTTGACATTGAAGGAATGCTCTTTGAGGGAGAGTATCGCTTTACAAAAAAAATGGTTGCCGATTTCTACGAAGTAGAAGAACGAACCATAGAACGCTATTTGGAAAAACATTCAGATGAATTAGCAGCTAACGGTTATGTTTTATGTAAAGGTAAACATCTGAAAGAGTTAAAGTTACAATTTGCTCCCGTCATAAATGTCGGGAGCAAAACGACCCAACTTGGATTGTTTAATTTCCGCTCATTCTTGGATATGGGTATGTTGCTTACAGAGAGTGAGAAAGCAAAAAAAGTACGTAGCCTTATCTTGGATTTCGTGATTACCACCATCAATGAAAAGACGGGTGGCGGAACAAAATACATAAACCGCAGAGATGTACATTATCTTCCTGCTGCAATCACAGAAGAAAACTATCGCAAGAATCTCACTTCTGCCATCAATCAATATGTGGACGGACATCCCACATACAAATATCCTCAAATTACAGACTTTATATATAAGGCTGTATTCAAGGAGAATGCTAAGGAGTATCGGGAAGTATTGAAGTTGGATTCCAAAGACAATGTTCGACACACGCTGTATTCAGAGGTTTTATTGGTTATTTCTTCTTTTGAAAACGGTGTGGGGGCAGCTCTCAGTGAACGGTTTAAAGAAAATGGTGGCAGGTTACTTACCATTGACGAGGTAGAGCGCATTGTGAATGAACTTGCCGAACATCCGATGCAGAAACCTTATTTAAATGATGCCAGAACCAAAATGGCTTCAAGGGATTTCAGTTTCCGGGATGCGTATCATGGTAATATAGCAGATTATCTGCAAGCTGTTACTCCTGAAGAGTTTGAACGATTCATCGGTGACCAGTCTATTGATTTTGACCGTATCTTAGCGGACAATAAAGATGTGCTTAAACGCTTAAAGCAGGCAGAAGATGAGTGAGGAAATTGTTTATATAGACTACGATGAAGCCTTAACCGTCTATGGCAAAATGATTGATGCTAGCGATGGTGGCTTTGAAGGAGTGCGTGATGAAGGTGGCATTCGTGCTACATTGGATTTTGTACAAAATGATTTATACTATCCGACCTTTGCAGAGAAACTGACCTATCTGATGTATAGATTCTGTTCTGGGCATTTCTTCAATGATGGGAATAAGCGTATTGCGCTGACTTTGGGAGCTTACTTCTTACACAAGAATAATTACTACTGGCACGCTTGCATCTGTATGCGTACATTGGAATCTATCATTTATCATGTGGCAGCATCGAATATCAACCAAGATTTGCTGCTACGCATCGTCAATAGCTTTTTGACAAGTAAAGATTATGACGAAGAACTGAAAATAGATATTGCCAATGCCATGAGCAAAGGAGAGTTAGGAATACAAGGGGAGGATTACGAAAAAGATTAAATATGAAAACTATAAAAATTATCTTATTACTGTTCTGTATTATTTTAGGAATTAACGCTAAAGCACAAACAGTAGGTTATACTTATAAAGCACTCGCAGCTGAAGGTTGCAATATGAAATACAGTGTGGCTAAGCAAGACACCATTTATTCTATAGTAGCCACAGTACGTTCAGACAGAATGAATTTCCTCACTAAACCAACCATGAAAATTAGAACATTCACAGGTAAATATCTTGAACTAAGAGGAACTGTGATTGGGAATGGAAGTCAATCTGCTGGTGTTATAAGTGGAAATATTGTAATACCAATCACAGAAATTAGTTCTACTGCTCAATTTAGAATTACTCCACAGCAGTTTGAAATTTTGAATGAAGGTGTGGCAAAAATTCGTTTGTCTATGACTCCTATGAATCATGAACGTACTTTCAAAAAAGATAAGATAGGGAAAAAGTTATATCAGTTCTATCTGAATGAAAAACAAAAAGACGAAAACTTCTAAATCAGTTAGAATAAGATGAACGGAAAACATGCCATATACCGCGTCTATCAGGCGCTCTGCGCGGGGATGCTTTCCCTGTTTCCTGCGGGAAGACAGACGCTGGTGCAGGGGGACGGGTGTATCACCAGGATACCGGAATTATTGAAAACACACGGGATAAAAGGGGTGCAGGTCATCACCACGCCGGGAACGATCCGGCGCGGGACGATCGCGCCGCTTCTGGCGCAGTGTGAGGATGCCGGCATCCGGACGGTGTTATACACAGGTGTATCGCCTGATCCGACCGTGGCGGAGGTGGATGCGGCAGCGGAATGTTTTTTTGTATCCGGCTGTGAGGCGATCCTTGCCATCGGAGGCGGCTCTGTCATAGACTGCGCCAAGGTCGCGGGAGCGCGCGCTGTAAAGAGAGATCTCCCGGTCGGAAAAATGAGCGGGATGCTCAAGATTCACAAAAAGCTGCCGCTCCTTCTTGCAGTGCCGACGACGGCGGGAACGGGCAGCGAAACGACGCTCGCCGCCGTCATCACGCCCGCCGCAAAGCCCATGCAGGGGCCGTCTTCCTTCTGATTTTTGAGCAAAAAGACGAGCGCCGCGCCCGTTATCGTCATCAGGAACGGAAAAAGCGTGCCGACGCCCGCCCAGAAAACTGCTTTCATCGGAATTCACCTCTCTGCCATGCTATGCGCAGGGCGGAAAAAGCGTGCCGCTCTCATTTTTACCTCCGCCGAAGTCAGCAGGATGTCAAAGTTCCGCTCACGCGAACGCGCATCGCGCGGCTTATCGCCTAGACGGAAAAGAACCCAACCAAAGAGCTCCCTCTTCGAGGGAGCTGGCACGGCGCAGCCGTGACTGAAGG
>ERZ779877.889-NODE-889-length-29516-cov-23.428940_pt1 | contig 29516 bp, 27 predicted proteins | sample MGYA00511556_ERZ779877 | MGnify/ENA primary metagenome ERZ779877 (study PRJEB29588, sample SAMEA2159338) | human gut metagenome | biome: human gut; feature: human-associated habitat; material: faeces | place: Denmark | collected 2008/2010 ...
AAAAAATGAAAGAGGCTGTTGATAACCTTGTAAATCTTAGTTATTCAACAGCCCCTTTATATTTTGAAAAAAGATAATAAATTTTTGAAAAAGCCTGCAAATCTAAATTATTTTTGCTTTTAAAGACACATAGAACTTAGATAAATAAATATAATGTCAATTATTTTCAAACGTAATAATGATTTTAGTTGTATTTATTTATGTAAGTAATATTTCTGGAGGTAGCTATTTTGGAAAATTACGTAGAACAAAATCCTGCTAGTAAGGTATTTGATGATCAAATTAGTAAAAGTAAATTTTATACCCAAATTTTCTTATATTTTGGGTTAGGAATTTTATTAACTGCTGTTGTTTGTGTTTTAGTTTCTTGGGCGTTTAATTCTATTTGGCCTATTTCTGAAAATATTGATGGCTCAATCGTTTTAAATGAAGAAACACTTTGGGTTTATTTAGGAGTTTTAATTGTTAGTTCGCTAGTTTTACTTGTCTTATCCTTCGTTATTACCTTTAAATCTTTAAAGGGAAGTGGCTCGCTTACTGTTCCATATGTTTTATATTCGATGGTAATGGGAGTTTTATTATCTTCATTTACATTCTTTATTGGTGATACTTATATAATTGGTGAAGCTTTGTTTATTACTGCCTTACTTTTCCTTGGAATGTGTGGGATAGGCTATTTAACTCATAATAAACTTGCGACTTGGGCAAAAGTTGCAATTGGATTCTCAATTGCAGTTATTCTTTTATCTTTACTCAATTTAGTTTTTATTCCTTTTGTTGTTTTCGGCGGTAACTGGGCTTTATATGAAACTTATATTATTACTTATTTAATTACAGAAGGCGTAATTTTATTATTATTCTTAATCATGACTGCCTTTGATATGGCACGAATCAGAACTATTGCTGAAAGAGGTGCTGGCAGTAAAAATTTAGCTTTATATTGTGCTTTGACCCTTTATAGTGATTTTATTACATTATTTATATATGTTTTAAGAATTCTTGTAACAATTGTTGCAAGTAGTAGGAATAACTAAAAAAATTGAAAAAAGAGAAATGAAAAAGGTTTCCTCATTGGAAACCTATTTCATTTTATATAATTGCTTCATTTTCTTTATATCTTTACTTCTAAAAGTTGAAAGATATTTTTTGTATTGTTCATTTAAGAATTTTTCATAACTTGATTCGGTTTGCGGATTGATTATAAAAAATTTCATATTTTTTATAATATCAGGCAAATATTGAAGGTGTGGCCAAACTTCAGGTTGATCATAAGGATATTTTTCTTCTTCTGAAACATTAACCGGAGTGTATTTTAAATAGTCTAAAACATCAAGAGGGAAATCATTATTGATCGCCATTGCTTTTTGCATAGCGGTGCAAGCAGCTTTAGATTTTGGAGAAAGAGCTAAATCAACAATTGCAACAGAAATAGGAATTATTGCTTCTGGTAAGCCAACCTCATAAGCTGATTCGATAGCAATTTTAGTTCGCATGCAAGCTTGCGGATTAGCTATACCAATGTCTTCATAAGCGGTGACTAATAAGCGCCTTGCTAAAGAATCTAAATCTCCACTAGCTAATAAGCGAGAAGCATAAAAAATTGCTGCATTAACATCACTACCTCTAATTGATTTTTGAAGTGCACTTACTGCATCGTAATGCCCATCACCATCATTATCGATTCCAGAATTTGGAACTTTTATGACTTTTTTAACTTTCTCTAAAGTTATTTCTTCGTTTTTATAAGTAATATCAACTATTTCTAAATAATTTAAAGCGAAGCGAAAATCACCATTAGATTGTTGTGAAATATAGCGTAATGCTTCTTCGCTAATTGTTATTTTATTATCAAGGCCTTTTTTAGAAGAAATTGCTCTTTTTAAGCCTTCCTCTAATTCATTTACTGTTAATTTTTTGACCTCTAAAAGATGGCAGCGACTTCTAATAGCTTTATTAATAGAAATATAAGGATTAGCAGTGGTCGCTCCAATTAAATAGACAGTTCCATCTTCTAAAGCAGGTAAAAGAATGTCTTGTTTATCTTTATTTAAACGATGGATTTCATCAATAATCAAAATAGGGCATTCGTAATTTTTACTATCATTAATAGCATCGACTAGATCCTTTTTATTAGAGCTAGTAGCGTTAATTTTATAATATTTGGCGCCCATTTCGTTAGCATAACATTCAGCAATTGTTGTTTTGCCGGTTCCAGGTTCACCAAAAAGAATAAAAGAAAGTGGAGTTTTATTATCCACGCTTTTTCTTAAAAAGCCATTTTTACCAACAAGGTCTTCTTGTCCAATGACTTCATCAAGTTTAGTTGGTCTTAATCTAAAAGCTAAAGGTCTAATCATAAATGCAATAAAATTATACACTTTTAAAGGCCTATTTAATATAATGTTGTGGATGAAAATTGTATTACAAGTTGTAAAAAATGCGAGTGTCAAAGTTGATGAAAAACTCGTATCTTCAATTGGAAAAGGCTATTTATTATTAGTCTCATTTACTAATGGTGACAATCAAGAAATTTTAGAAAAAATGGCCCAAAAAGTTTTTAAACTTAGAGTCTTTTTAGATGAAAATGGCAAAACTAACTTATCTATATTTGATGTTGGTGGATCAATTTTATCAGTTTCTCAATTTACTCTTTATGCAAATTTAAAAAAAGGAAATAGACCTAGTTATATTGATGCTTTAAAAGGTGAAGAATCATCAATTTTATATCAAAAATTTAATGATGAACTTAGAAAATATAGTTTAATGGTAGAAGAAGGTATTTTTGGAGCCGATATGAAAGTAGAACTTGTTAATGATGGTCCATATACTCTTGTTTTAGATAGTCGTGAATTAGGTTTTTAATTATGAAGATAATGATTGGATTAAGTGGTGGAGTAGATAGTGCTGTTGCCGCCTATTTATTAAAAGAACAAGGACACGAAGTTGTTTGTTGTTTTATGCGCAATTGGGACTCAATGGCTAATAACGACTATTTGGGCAACCCAACTGTTGATGATGATATTTGTCCACAAGAAAAAGATTATCATGATGCGGTTTTAGTTGCTAAAAAACTTAATCTACCTATGCAAAGGGTTGATTATGTTAAGGAATACTGGGATAACGTTTTTACTTATTTTTTAAATGAATATAAAAAAGGAAGAACACCAAATCCAGATGTCTTTTGCAATAAATACATTAAATTTGGTCCGTTTTTAGAACACGCTAAAAAAGAAGGCTGTGACATGATTGCGATGGGGCATTACGCTAAAAGAGTTGACAAAGATGGCAAAACTTATCTTTTAAAGGCTAAGGATTTAAATAAAGATCAATCTTACTTTTTAAGTCAAATTTCTTCTTATCAACTTAAAAGTTGTTTGTTTCCACTTGGAGATATCACAAAACCAGAAGTTAGAGCAATTGCTCATAAACTAGATTTAGAAAGTGTTGAAGATAAAAAAGATTCAACAGGAGTGTGCTTTATTGGTGAAAGAAATTTTAAAGAATTTTTGAAAAACTATATTCCTGCTAAAAGTGGAGATATTGTTGATATCGATACAAATGAAGTTATAGGACACCATGAAGGCGTAATTTATTATACGATTGGGCAAAGAAAAGGCCTTGGAATAGGCGGGATTAAAGGCTTACCAACAAATGGATGGTTTGTTTGTAAAAAAGATGTTCAAAAAAATATTTTATATGTAGGAAGCGGAAGCGAAGATAAGCATCTTTTTAGTGATTCTTGTTTAATTGATAATATAAACTTGTTCAATGGTCCAATAAAAGATGGTACACATATTAATGTTAAATTTAGATACCGTCAAAAAGATCAAGGTGTTACTTTATATAATGTTGATGAAAAAACAATTCGACTAGTATTTGATGAAAAATATAAAGCTGTTACTCCTGGGCAAATTTGTGTTTTTTATGATGGCGATATTTGCCTTGGAGGAGGCATTATAGATAAAGTTTTTAATGGCGATAAGCAAATTAATTAACTATATTCAAAATAAGTACAATATTTAATTTTTTTACTATTTTAATTTGATAACCCTGCAAAACTAAACTATAATTTTAAAAAGGGAGTTAAAAAAATGAGTAAAAAGAAAAATGGTGGATTTTTTTCGCGTTTAATCTGGACCGTTATCATCGTTGGTTTTGTAGCTCTTGGCTTTGTTTTGTTCGTTAGCACTTTACCTTCGGTTGGAGTTTTAATTAACTACACAACAAGTAGCGATATTCCTTTTGTAGGTACAGCGACATTGTCTGTTGCAATTGCCTTAAAAGGTTTTGGAGCACTTTTTGGTGGTGCTCTTGATGAAGTTACTTTTAATTCAAGTGCATCAATTGGAGATAAAGTATTTGAAGTGCCTGAAGGATCATTGCCTAGCTTAGGTGAAGAATTCGCCTTTAATTATTTAGTATTTATCGGAGTCGTTTTAGTATTGATTGGTGTTGTTCTTGCAATTTTATTCTTTAGAAAGAAAACAATCTCTCTTTTAGGAGCTTTACTTATTGTAGCCGGAGCAATTTTACTTTGCTTAGATTGTCTCCTTTATACAAGCATTAATGAATCAGCTTTAGGTTCTTTAAAAGAGATTGAAGGCGTTACAGTAATTGATGTACCAAGCTTACTTTTAGGTATATTTAGTGCTCTTTCTGGAATTACAGTTTTCTTCCACGCACTAACAATTAAAAAATAATTCATATCGGTAGAATCCCTACTTTAAATGGCCAGGAAACTGGCCATTTATTTTGCTTTACTTTTTCAAAGTAAAAATATAAAATTTTGGCTAGGAAAGAAATTTATTTAAACTTTTTTAGAGAGATGCGTTTGGTGAAAGCATTAAAGTGAAAATAAATTAGTCACTCCGTTAGTTACAAGTTTTTATTAATTAAGTGCCTAAATTTTTTTAGGAAATAGGATGGTACCACGATAATTTCGTTCCTAGTTTTACTAGGATTTTTTTATTTAAAGGAGACTTTTTTATGAAATACATGAGTAGTCAAGAAGTTAGAGAAACATGGCTTAATTTTTTTAAGGAAAGAGGTCATATGATTGAACCAGGTGCAAGTTTGATTCCAAACAATGATCCTTCTCTTTTATGGATTAATGCAGGCGTTGCTGCATTAAAAAAATATTTTGATGGAAGTGAGGTTCCTGATTCAAAAAGAATTACTAATGTTCAAAAATGTATCAGAACAAACGATATCGATAATGTTGGTAGAACTGCTCGTCACCATACCTTTTTTGAAATGTTAGGTAATTTCTCAATTGGAGATTATTTTAGAAAAGAAATTGTTGAGTGGGCTTTTGACATTCTTACAAACGAGAAATATTTTGGAATGGATAAAGATAAACTTTACGTTACTTACCATCCAACCGATAAAGAAACAAGAGAACTTTGGATTAAACAAGGCATGAGTGAAGATCATTTGATACCACTTGAAGGTAATTTTTGGCAAATTGGCGAAGGCCCTTGTGGTCCAAATACTGAAGTCTTTTTTGATCGTGGTGAAAAATGGGATAGTAAGCATCTTGGCGTAGAACTTTTAAAGCAAGATATTGAAAACGATAGATATATTGAAATTTGGGGTATTGTTTTTTCTCAATTTAATGCTGTAAATGGTGTAAAAAGAGAAGACTATAAAGAACTTCCTCATAAAAATATTGATACTGGTGCTGGATTAGAAAGAATTTGCTGTGTTTTACAAAATACTGATACAAATTTCGAAACTGATTTATTTATGCCTATTATTAAGGCGACAGAAAAACTTGCTAACAAACCATATAATAATGAAAATTTAATGCCTTATAGAGTTATTGCAGATCATATTAGAGCATGTACTTTTGCTTTAGCTGATGGTGCAAATTTCTCTAACGAAGGTCGCGGATATGTTTTAAGACGTATTTTAAGAAGAGCAATGAGATATGCTCAAAAAATTGGTTTGTATGAACCTTTCCTTTATAAACTTGTCGATAGTGTCATTGAGGTAATGCATGACTTTTATCCTTATCTTTCTGAAAAGAAAGAGCAAATTGAAAAGATTATCAAAAACGAAGAAGAAAGATTTATCAAAACATTAAATAGTGGTGAAAATATTCTTAACTCTTATATTAAAGATAGTAAGGAATTAAGTGGTGAGCTTGCTTTTAAACTTTATGATACTTTTGGTTTCCCTGTTGAGTTAACAAAAGAAATTTGTGCTGATAATGGTGTTAGTGTTGATATAGATGGATTTAATATTTGCCTTGAAAAGCAAAAAGAGCTTGCAAGAAGTTCTAGAAAAAATATCGAATCTTTTAATAAGCAATCAAAAGACTTATTAGAATTTAAAGATGAAAGCGTTTATACCTATAAAGATGAAGATATTAAAGCAAAAGTAATTGGCTTATTTAAAGATGGAGAAAAAGTTGATCAACTTGATGAAGAAGGCGATGTAATTTTTGATAAAACCAATTTTTATGCTGAGATGGGTGGTCAAGTAGCTGATACAGGAAAGATTGAAAACAAAGATACTTCAGCAGAAGTTATTAATGTAATTAAAGCTCCTAACAAGCAACATTTACATCACGTTAAGCTTTTATATGGTTCACTTAAGGTAGGCGATGAATTTGAACTCAAGATTGATAAGGCTAGACATTTTGCAATCGAAAAGAATCACTCAGCAACTCACTTATTACAAAGCGCTTTAATTAAAGTTTTAGGCGATGAATGCCGTCAAAAAGGTAGTTTCGTCAACGAAGATTATTTACGTTTTGATTTCTCTTTTATGAGAAAAATTGATGCAATTGAACTTAAAAAAGTTGAGCATTTAGTAAATGAATACATTGCTCAAGGAATTGAAGAAAAAACTTTAATTCTTCCTATAGAAGAAGCTAAAAAAGTTGGGGCAATTTCTTTGTTTGATGAAAAATATGGCGATGAAGTTAGAGTTGTAACTTTTGGAGATATCTCAAAAGAATTTTGTGGTGGAACTCATGTAAGAAATTCTAGTGAAATAGGAATGTTCAAATTAATTAGTGAATCTTCTATTTCTAGCGGAGTAAGAAGAATTGAAGCTAAAACTTCTTTAAATGCATACGAAGAATTCAAAAATAAAGAAGAAAGATTAAACGAAACAAAACAACTTTTAGATGCAAAAATTGATTCTGATATTTCAAGTAAAATCGCTTCTTTACATGAAAACCTTGCAAATCTCAATTTAAAATTAGAAAAAATGATTAAAGATCTTGCTATGAATAAAGCTGACTACATCATAAAAGATGTTAAAGAGAATGGAATTGCAATATCTTATAACCCTGATTTCAATAAAGAAGGACTAATGTCTCTTCTTGATATAACAAAGAGCAAACTCTCTTCTTATATTCTTGTTTTAATTGGAAAAGATGGTGATAGATATACTCTTGTTGTAGGTGTCAGTAAGGACAACGTTGAAAAAGGAATTTTTGCCGGCAACATCGTTAAAAAGGTTACATCACTTCTTGGCGGTAATGGTGGAGGAAGAAAAGACATGGCTCAAGGAAGTGTCAAGTCAGTTGATAATCTTTCTTCATTAACCAAAGATAGTTTACTTAACTAAAATGGAAAAATATTTAGGTTTAGACTTAGGGACTAAGAGTTTAGGAATTGCTAGTTCTGATTCTCTTGGCATTGTTCATCCAAAGGAAAATTTCAATTTTGAAAAAGGGAACTATAAAAAAGCAAGAGAAAGATTGCTTGATATTATTGAGATTGAAAATGTTAAAAATATTGTTATAGGTTATCCTGTTCAATTAGATTTAAAAGAAGGTGAAAGATGCCAATCTGTTAAGCGATTTATAGAAGATTTATTAAAGGTTAAACCTGAACTAAAAGTCTATTATTGTGATGAAAGCTATACTACAATAGAAGCCCGCGAACGTTTAAGGGAGCAAGGGGTTAAAGAAGAAAAAATCAAAAAAATCATTGATATGATGAGTGCCGTAGTTATTTTAGAAGATTTTTTAAGGAGCAAAGCCAATGGAACCACTAAATGACGATCAAATTGTAATTTATGACGAAGAAGGAAAAGAATATTTGATGAATATTCTTTTTACATACGAAAATCCTGAAAGAAAAGCAGAATACGTTTTTATTTATGATGATAATGATCCTGATGAAGTTATTGTCATGAAATATAATGAAGAGCATGAGCTTTTTGAAGTAACTGATGAAGAGGAACTTAAAGAGGCTGAAGAAGTTTTAGAAGCATATAACGAGGATCCTACAATTCAAGAAATAAAAGATTAATAGCAATATTGTTATTAGTTTTGGTATAATATTTAATCGAAAAAGCGAGGAATAAAGATGGCTACAAAAGATATTATTTTAACTCAAGAAGGTTTAGAAAAATTAAATGCTGAATATAGAAATTTAATTGATGTTGAAAGACCACAAGTTATCGAAGCTTTACAAAACGCTAGAGCAATGGGTGACTTAAGTGAAAACGCTGATTATGATGCAGCAAGAAATAGACAAGCTGAAATTGAAGGTAGAATTAACGAAATTGAAAACATTTTAGCAAACGCTAAAGTTGTTGAAGCTGGTAAAACCAAAACGATTAATATTTCTAACACCGTTACTTTTGAAGATTTAACAGATGGCACTGAATTAACAGTTAAAATTGTTTCAAGTATCGAATCTGATCCATTATCAAACCCAGATAACATTAAAGTTTCTAATGAATGTCCACTTGGTGCTGCTTTAATTGGTCATAAAATTGGTGATGAAGTAACAGTTAAAGCTAACCCAGATTACAAAGTTAGAATTATTGATTTTAAATAATATTTAAATATTTTTAAGATTTATTGATTAAACTCCTTTGTATTAATGAAAGGAGTTTTTTTATGTTAAAAATAATTGCTATTGTTGTCGTCGCGACAATCATTGGAATTGTCGCAATGAATTTCATTCCAGCCTTATCTGGAGGAGGTGGAGGAGGTGATCCGACACAAATCGTTGACGATCCTAATAAGTTAACTATTGGGATAACCGGACAAGTCGTAAAACCTGGTAATTATATATTAGAACCAGAGTCTAACTTACAAGATTTAATTGATAAAGCAGGTGGAGTAAATTCAAATGCTGATGAAAGATGCTATTATCCTGATTTAACAATTGAAGAGAATAAGGAATATTATATTGCTCCAAAATATGATTTAGGTGATATTTGTGGTGACGAGCCATTAGTTAAAGTAAATGTAAATGATGGATCTAAAGAAGAATTAATGACAATTAGTGGAATAGGTGATGCAATCGCTTCGCAAATTATCGCGCACAGAAACGAAAATGGTGTTTTCTATTGCTTAGAAGATTTAATGAATGTTAATGGTATTGGTAATGCAACTTTTGAAAAGCTAAAAGATTCGATTTATTTACATGAATAATTAGAATGAAAATTTTCACAATATTATTATTAGTTATTTCAGGACTGATAATAAGTGATATAAACACGATTTTTTTCGGCATTTCTTTATTATTTCTTGCTATCATTATTATTTTTAAAAAATATAGACATGATAGAAAATTTCTAATTACTGGGATAACTTTATTCACGCTATTTTTGATAATCGGTTTTATTGAACTACAAAGTTTTCAAGATTCTTCAAATTTTAGTGGAATTGTTATCAAACGTAGTGATGGTTATTTTATCGTTTTTGACGGAATCGAGCGAATTTATGTTAAATCTGATGATACAAATATTGGACTTTTTGATTTTATAACAATTAATGGTAATTTTTATGATTTAGATTTTACATCGATTGAAAGCGAATTTGACTTTAAAAAATACTTACAAAACCAAGGAATTAATCGACAAATATACATAAATTCATATACACATAAAATAAAGTTTAATATAAATTGTAGTATATACAAAAATATGATTTTATCGAAGTTATTAACAGAAAAATCAAAAGTTTTTGTAAATACATTATTATTAGATGATATTGATTATGGAAGTGAGCTAGAAATTGCTCTATCATCTAATTCAATACTTTATTTATTTTCTTTATCAGGTTTGTATTTAAATTACTTTAGTTTTAAAATTAGTAATTTTTTAAGAAACTATATGAAGGAATGGAAAGCCTTAACTTTATCTTTTATATTTTTAAGTCCAATCCTATTTTTAAACATTGAAAGTTTTATCGTTAAAAGAATGATTGTCAGTTATTTTGTTAACTTTATTTGTCTAGCGATTGGTTATAAAGATACCCTTGGAAAAAGATCATTATCTTATTTATTATTACTGGTAAATAAATATAACGTTAATCAATTTGGTTTTATAATGCCATTAATAATTTCAACCATAATGTCTTTTTCAAAATTATTGTTCAAGAGAAAAAAGTGGTATATCAAAAAGTTTGGCAACTTGTTACTTTTATTCATAATCGTTTTGCCTTTTACGATTGAATTTAATAATTCTTTTAATATATTAACAATGGTTATTTCGTTTATTTTTACGCCATTTATTCGCTTTTTACTGATTTTGATCTATCCTTTAGTATTTTTGATAAAAATACCATTTTTAGATAATATTCTTGATTTTACTTATGATTTATTTACTAACATAAATATTAAATATTTAGATATTAATGTCCCGCCATTGAATCAATATTTATTTGTCTTATATTATCTTATTCTTTTTATTCTTTTATATTTTTTGGAAATTAAATTTGAAAAAGTATATAAGCCAGTTTCTATAATTTTTACTACGCTATTTTTGTTTTACATAGTCCCTATTAAAAATACATTTTCAAATGAAGTGTCATTTATAAATGTTGGACAAGGGGATTCGACTTTAATAAGGGTTAAAAACAAAACAATACTTGTTGATACAGGTGGAAGTCTATATAAAGACATAGCAAATGATACATTGATACCATATTTAAAGAAAAAAAGAATTTATAAGCTAGACGCTGTTTTTATTACTCATTATGATATGGATCATTATTATGCTTTGGAAAGCTTAAAAGCTAATTTTAGAGTGAAAAATATTTATGATTATACTAATTTTTCTAATTACGATAACGAGATTTTACAAATATACAACTTTAATAATATAGATTATGAGAATGTAGAAGAAAATAGTAGATCATTAGTACTAGGGTTTTCGCTAGGCGGTAAAAATTTTCTTTTGATGGGTGATGCACCATCTGAAATTGAAAAAGAAATCATTGAAAAGTATAAAAAGTTAGATTGCGATATTTTAAAAGTTGGTCATCATGGAAGTGATACTAGCTCATCGTTTGAGTTTTTAAAGGCAGTTAATCCAGAGGAAGCTATTATTAGTTGCGGTGTTAATAATAGTTATGGTCATCCTAGCGAAGAGGTAGTAAATCGTTTAAATGATTTAGACATTAAGATTAGACGCACAGATTTAGAAGGAACGATAGAATATATGCTTTAAAATGATGTAAAATATTTGCATGATTTACTTATTATATGGAAATGAACGCACAATGATTCTTAACCGAATCAAAAAAATTAGAAAAGAATTATTTTCTTCTAGTGAAGAAAATATCGTTAATTTTGACTTGAGTAGCAATAAAATTTTTGAAGTTATCGATGAAATAGATCAATTGTTTATTTATGGCGATAATAAATTAATAGTTGTAGATAATGCAGATTTTTTCTTAACTGAATCAAAAAGCAAAAAAGACAACGATATTTTTAATGAACTTTATAATTCTTTGGATAATATCAGTGAAAATATAAGCGTAATTTTCATCGTTCGTTCTTCTAAAGTAAATCAAAAGAATAATATTTATAAATTGATCCTAAAGAAAGGGAAAATTTTAGAATTTAAAGACATTCAAAAAACTGACTGGCCAATTTTTGCAAACCAATTTTTTAAAAAAAGAAATGTTTCTATTTCTGTAGAGGCAGTTGAAGAATTAATAAAGAGGTCAAATGGAGATTTAAGCATCTTCAATAACGAGGCAAACAAGCTAATCCTTTATAAGATTAACAATATTGAATTAAAAGATGTCCAAGAATTAGTGCCTCAATCTCTAGAAGATGATGTTTTTAAAATTATGAATGCCTTAAATGCTGGCGATAAAGATAGTGCTTTAAAGGTATATCGTGATTTAAGAGTGAAAAATGTTGAAGTAATTTCTTTAATAAATCTAATATCTTCTTCACTTTTTTACACGCTTAACGTTAAGAATTTGCTTAATCAAAAGTTAAAAACTGACGATATAGCAAAAATTACTGGAAGTAGCACTGGTAGAGTTTATGTTACGGTCAAAAACTCAAAAAATATGTCGATAAATTTCATTAAAGATAAATTAGAAGAATTAAGCGAGCTAGATAAAGCTATAAAACATAGTAAAGTTGATAGATTTTTATCTTTTGAAAAGTTTTTACTCAAATATTAATTTTTTTAACATTATTTATAACGAAAAAAAGAGCATAACTACGTATGCTCAATTAATTTTTAATTTAGATGGTAATTTTTAAATTATTTACCAAGTTTATTAACTAATAATTGAAGATTAGATTTTTGTCTATTAGCTGTTCCTTTGTGTTCAATTCCTTTAACAACAGCTCTATCGATAATTGAGAATGCTTTAACTAAAGCAACTTTAGCTTTTTCAATATCTTTAGCTTCGCAAGCAACTCTAACAGCTTTCATTGCAGTTCTTAATTTTGATTTATAAGCGACATTTCTAATTCTAGCTTTTTCGTTTGTGAGAATTCTTTTCTTTTGTGATTTAATATTTGCCATAATAATTACCTCTTTCGATACGAAAAAGATTTTATCATAAAAGAAATAGTAAAAGCAAACATGAATTGATAAAATAAATCACTGGGAAATAATTTCAAATATGTTTAAAAAAGATTTAAGAATTGTATATTTAGGCACACCAAATATAAGCGCAATAGTTTTAGAGAATTTAATTAAAAATGGATATAAGATTGTAGGGGTAGTTTCGCAAGTCGATAAACCACAAGGACGTAAGATGGTTATAACACCTACTCCAACAAAACTAATCGGACAAAAATATGATATTCCAGTGTTTCAACCAGTAAAAATACGCGATGATTATGCATTTTTAAGTGAATTAAAGCCTGACATTATATTAACTATGGCTTATGGACAAATTATTCCTCAAGCCGTTCTTGATATACCTACATTTTTACCACTTAATTTACATGGATCAATCCTCCCAAAATATCGTGGAGCAAGTCCAATTCAGTCTGCTTTATTAAATGGTGATAAATCAACTGGCATCACCTTAATGGAAATGGTTGATAAAATGGATGCTGGTAGAATGTTTTATAAAAAAGAAATTGCTATAAGTAATGAAGATAATTATGAAAGTTTGTCGATTAAATTGGCTCATTTAGCTTATGAAGTTTTTGATGAAGGAATTCAAGATGTAATTGATGGAATTAATAAAGGAGAAGAACAAGACGAAAATTTTGTAACTTTTACTAAAAAAATTAAACCTGAAGAATCTTTTATTGATTTTAATAATTCAGCTGAAGCAATCGTTAATAAAATAAGAGCGTTTTATCCTGATCCTGGAACATATTTTGTTTTTAATGGTGAAAAAATTAAACTAGGAAAAGCTAAAGTTATTGAGGTTAATCATCATAAAAACAGTGCAACTATTTTAACTTATAACAAAAACGAATTTATAATCGCATGTAAAGAAAATGCTTTATCAATTGAATTATTACAAAAGCCAGGTAAGAAAATGATGGATTACAAATCATTTTTTAATGGTAATCAAAAATTATTTAAAGAAAACGAACTTATAAAATGAAGCAAATCGAATTATCAGTTCATGAATTAGTCGATTTTGTTTTACGAAGTGGTAATATTGATTCTCGTTCTTTTAACTCGATGACGATGCAAGAAGGGACGAAAATTCATAATATTTATCAATCGAAACAAGGGTCAAATTATATTAAAGAATATCCTTTAAAAGGCGTTTTTTCTTATGAAGATTATCTTATTCATTTAAGTGGTAGAAGTGATGGAATTATACTTGAAGATGTTCCAATAATAGAGGAGATTAAATCCACAAATAGTAATCTTCAATCTTTTTTTGAGGAAAATGAAAAATGGCATTTAGGTCAAGCGATTTGTTATGCTTATTTATATTTATTAGAGAAAAATCTTAACGAGATTAAAATTCGTTTAACCTATATTTCACAAGTTGATAATGATGTATTAAAAAAAGATTATTTTTTTACAAAAGAAGAATTATTTAAAAACATTTATAACTATTTTAATGTCTATTTTCAATTTGCTCGAATTTTAGATAAAAGAATAGAAAAAAGAAATGAAAGTTTAACTGATTTATCTTTTCCATTTGAAGAAACTCGTGAAGGGCAAGAAGACTTAATTAAGTTTACAAAAGAAGCGATTAAAAAGTCGGAATGCTATTTTGCTGAAGCCAGTACTGGAATTGGTAAAACAATGGCGACAATTTATTCAACATTGCCTTCTTTTTACGAAAATAAAATAGATAAAGTATTTTATCTTTGCCCTAAAAATACTAATTTTGATAATTGTTCTAAAGCATTGGAAATTTTAAATAAACATGGATATAAACTTTCTTTTGTCGAAATTAAAGCTAAATCTAAAATGTGTCCTTATAAATTAGAAAAAGCTTGTAATCCAGATGATTGCCCATTGACAATTGGCTATTATTCAAAGCTTAAAGAAGCACTTGCAGATTGTTTAATTCATGAAGACTTGTTAACTAGCGAAATCGTTGATAAATATGCTGCTAAATATGAAATATGCCCATTTGAATTTTCACTAGATTTATCTCTTTATGTTGATTTTATTATTTGTGATTATAATTACGCTTTCCATCCAATTGCCTATTTAAGACGCTTTTTTGAAGCACCAGATAAAGAATATCGTTTATTTGCATTAGTTGATGAAGCTCACAATTTAATTGATAGAGCTCGAGATATGTTTACTGTTACATTTAGCGAAAAAATGTATAGTGATTATAAAAAAGAATTAAAGGGCTTTAAAAATAAAGAAATCAGCAAAATTTTAAGAAAATTAAATCAAGACATTAAACTTTTTAAAGAGTTTGAATTTGGAGAAAAACCTATTATTCTCGAAAAACTTGATGAGCAGTTTGTTTTACATCTTACAAAATTAAGAAGTGAAACAAATAATTTAGAAGCCAATAATCCAAAATTAAAGTTTAAGAAGGGAAAAGATTTCCTTGTTGATTTATATAAATTTATTGTTGTTTACGACTTGATAAATGAAGGATTTAAGATAATTCTTGATAATAAAAATAATAATTTAACAATTAAATTATTTTGTATTGATCCATCTTCTTTTATCAATAAATCGCTTTTTCATTTTTTGGGGACGCTCTTTTTTAGTGCAACATTAACGCCAATTAATTATTTTGAAAAAGTAACTTTAAATAATGATGAATATAAAACAATCTCAATTCCTTCTCCGTTTAACGAAAATAATTTTAAACTTATCATTAATGATAAAATTTCTATTAAATACAAAGACCGTGATAAAACATTAGAAGAAGTGTGTAAAGAAATAGATATTTTCGTTTCGAGTAAAATTGGAAATTACCTAGTTTTTGTGCCTTCTTTTGAATATTCTTCTAAACTTGAAAAAATGTTATTAAATGATGAGCGTTATATTTTCCAAAGGGCTTCAATGACAAACAAAGATAAAGATGAATTTTTAACTAATTTTATTGAAAATCCCTTAAAAACGAAAGTTGGAGTATGCGTAATTTCAGGTTCTTTTGCAGAAAGCATAGATTTAGTTGGCGATCGACTAATAGGAGTTGTTGTAGTTGGAGTAGGCTTACCTCAAATTAATTTTGAAAATAATTTAGTAAAAGAGTTTTATATTCAAAAAGAAATGGATGGTTATCAATTTGCTTATATGAATCCTGGAATTAACAAAGTTTTGCAAGCACTTGGGCGCGTTATTAGAACAAAAGATGATCGAGGTGCTGCTTTAATCATTGATTCGCGTTATAGTCAAAACTATTACAAAAATATTTTATTAGCACGCTATAAAAACTATGTAGAAATTTCTGATTCAAGAGAATTAATTGAAACGTTAAATTCTTTTTATAAAAATTAATTTAATGGTATACTTTTTTGCGTATGAAATACGATCAATCAAGAATTAGAAATTTTAGTGTTATTGCACATATAGATCATGGAAAATCAACTCTATGTGACCGTATTTTAGAGTTAACTGATACTATAGAAAAAAGAGAAATGAAATCCCAAATTCTCGATGATATGGATCTTGAAAGAGAAAGAGGGATTACGATTAAATTAAATGCTGTTACAGTGAATTATCATGCTAAAGATGGAAAAGATTATGTTTTTAATCTTATTGATACTCCAGGGCACGTCGATTTTACCTATGAAGTAAGTAGATCTTTAGCTGCATGTGAAGGTGCAGTTTTAGTAATCGATGCCACGCAAGGAGTTGAGGCTCAAACTTTAGCTAATATGTATTTAGCAATTGATAATAACTTAGAAATTGTTCCTGTTATTAATAAAATTGACTTAGCAAGCGCTCGAATTGAAACTTGTCGAGAAGAAATCACTTCTCGAATTGGATTAGATGGAGAAAATGCGATTCCAGTTAGTGCAAAAACTGGGGACAATATTCGTGATGTTTTAGAAAGAATCGTCACTGATATCCCAGCTCCAAGTGGCAGTAATGATGCCCCTTTAAAAGCTCTTATTTTTGACTCATACTATGATTCTTATAGAGGAGTTGTTGTTTTAATAAGAATTAAAGAAGGGCAAGTTAAAGTTGGCGATCGCATTCATTTAATGAGAAGCGGAGCTGATTTTTTAGTAACTGAATTAGGTTTAAGAACACCAAAAGAAGTACCTGCAGATGCCTTATATTGTGGTGAAGTTGGCTATTTATGCGCTCAAATTAAAGATATTAAAGAAGTTAGAGTAGGTGACACAATTACCTTAAAAGATAATCCAGCTTTGTTACCTTTACCAGGTTATAAAAAGATTAATCCAATGGTTTATTGTGGTATTTATCCAACAGATTCTAAAAAATACGAAGATTTGAAAGAAGCGCTAGAAAAGTTATCTTTAAATGATGCTTCTTTACGCTTTGAACCTGAAACATCTCAAGCTTTAGGATTTGGCTTTAGATGTGGATTTTTAGGTTTATTGCACATGGATGTAATTCAAGAAAGACTTGAAAGGGAATACGATTTAGATTTAATTTTAACGGCTCCAAGTGTTATTTATAAAGTTTGTTTAACTAGCGGAGAGATTATTGAGCTTTCTAATCCTAGTGAACTTCCTGATTTAACAACTGTTTCTCACATTGAAGAGCCTTTTGTTAAGGCTGAAATTATGATGCCAAAAGACTATATCGGACCTGTTATGCAACTTTGCCAGGATAGAAGAGGTATTTATAAAAATCTTGAATATTTTGACGAAACAAGAATGATTTTGACTTACGAGATGCCTTTAAGCGAGATTATTTTTAACTTTTTTGACAAACTTAAATCATATACCAAAGGGTATGCAAGTCTTGACTATGAATTTGCTGAATATAAACAAAGTGAATTGACCAAAATGGATATTTTACTAAATGGTGATGTAATCGATGCACTAAGTTCAATTGTTTATAAACCATTTGCATATAAAAGAGGCTTAAAAATTGTTTCTAAGCTAAAAGAAGTTATACCTCGTCAACAATTTGAAATTCCTGTACAAGCAGCTATAAATGGAAAAGTTATTGCTAGAGCAGATATAAAAGCTGTGCGAAAAGACGTTTTAGCTAAATGTTATGGTGGAGATATAACTCGTAAAAAGAAGTTATTAGAGAAGCAAAAAGAAGGCAAAAAGAGAATGAAGTCAATTGGCTCAGTTGATGTACCTCAAGAAGCTTTCATGTCATTATTGAGCATTGACGACGAAGAAAATAATTAAATTTAATATTGCCTAGTGAATAATTAGTAGATAACTAGTAATTAATATTGTAAAAATTTCGGCTTGTTTTTATAATTTATATATATTTAAAAGGAAAAAATAATTTATGGCTGTAAATGAGTACATTAAAAAGTTTAGCAATGAAATTTACGCAACAAAAAACGATATAGTTAAGGCAATGAAAACTCCTCTTGTCGATGGAATTTGGACACAAGTTCTTGAATATAGAGGCGATTTTTACGAGTCCTTATCACTTACAAACTACGATGCAAATCGCTTTTCAGTTTGCATGACACCAAGCATTTCAAAAAGATTAAATTCATTTGAAAGACGCTTGACGACTATTCTTAATCAATATTCTAGGCTTCAAAGAAATCTTGCAAACGAGTTTTTTAAGCATAAAGTTTACAAAAAAATACTTAAAATTATTGCTAAAAAATATAACGTTGATACTCAAGATACTGTTTTGGATGGAATTATCGATGGCACAATTACTTATAATTTGCCTACCGATCAATTAATTTTACAAAGATATTATTCTTGTCTTGCTGATATTGAAGAAAATTACTTACAAGACATTGATGAAAACACTATTGGTGATTTCTATTCTAAATTAATGGGCACCGATGAATTAACTAGCTACTATCGTAAAACAGATACTGATAAATACAGCGGATATAGCATTGGAAGAATTAAGATTGGTGTTGCACCTCAACATATTGAAAATGCTGTTGAACAACTAATTAAGTTTATTAATTATGATAATCAAAGTTTAATTGTAAAAGCAGTAGCTACCTTATATGACATTTATTACATTAGACCTTTTGAGAATTATAGCGAAGAAATAGCTGTTTTAATGCTTAAAAAAGTCTTAGCATATAATGATGTAAATTCAATCGCTGCTTTACTATGCTTTGAAACATTATTAGAAAATAAAGAAGAACTCGAAGGCAAAATTCTTGATTGTCAAAAATATTGCGATTTAACTTATTTAATCACTTACGTGTTAAACAAAGTTGAACCATTGGTAGATAAGATTGCTGATGAAATAGCAGAATCTCAAAAATTAACGATTAAAAAAGAGTTATATCAAGTTGATGAAGAACCAAAAGCTGAAGTTCAAAAAGAACCAATCTTTAAAACTGCTCCTGTAACAGTTGATATTCCAATTTTGAACAAGGAAGAAATAAAAAAAGAACCTTTAGCTCAAAATGAACTTGAAAGACCATTTAATGAGCCTTATAAAACGTCTTCAATAGAAACAGTTAAACCAGTTGATGAAGACAAAGTTGAACCAAAAGAAGAAGTTCGCCCTTCTGAAACTCTAGTTCAAGAAGAAAAAGAAGAACCAAACGTTGAAACTGGCCGTACTCCAGAAGAAGTTAAAGCTTATCAAGAACTTGTTAGACCAGTTCAACCAACTTTAAATGGTTCAGAAAAAGTCAAATTTTCTCAAAATATAGCAATTTCTAATGTTCCAACTGGACTAAGTGAAGAAGAGGCGACTAGACTTGAAACGCACCTTATGGAGATGAATCCTAACTTATCACATGGACAAGCTTATTTTTACGCAAGACACTGTACAATTGGAATGAGCTATACAGTTGATCAATATAAAAAATGCGTTGGATGCGCTTATGAAACAGCTAGAAGTAGCATGAATAATCTTGTACTTCTTGGCTACTATAAAAAAGAGATTTTAAAGAAAAAATTCGTTTACATTCCAGTTAAAAGAAATTAGGAGATAATTAATTAATGTTAGAAAATATAGTTTTAGCAGAATGGTTTAATGAACCTTGGGCAATTTTAATATTTATTATTGTGATTTTTGGCGTTTTAGCGCTAGGTGTTTTTTTACTTTCTAAATTTGTCATTAATAAAAAAGACAAAGAAGAAAAACCAGATGAAAATACTATTGCTAAAGAAAATTTGAGCAGATATCTTGAAGAGGTTGATAACCCTGAAACTCAAAAGCAATTTGATGAATACGATCAAGAAAACAAAGATAAGTAGTTTATATATCCATATTCCTTTTTGTGATTCAATTTGTCCTTATTGTGACTTTACTAAGTTCATAAGTAAGGACTTTTTTAAGTCTAAATACGTTTCTCAGTTATTTAAAGATTTGCTTTCACTTTATAAAAAAGGGAATCGCTTTAAAACTATCTATATTGGTGGTGGAACGCCTACTTGCTTAAAAATTAACGATTTAAGACGTTTATTAAAGGTTTTAAAACTACTTTTAAATAAGAATGATTATGAATTTACAATCGAAGCTAATCCTGAATCAATAGATGAAGAAAAGCTTAAATTATTTAAATCGTGTGGGATTAACCGTATATCAATTGGTATTCAAACTTTTAACAAGGATTTACTTAAATCGATTAATAGAGATTATGGTATTAATTACTTTGATTTAATAAAACTAGTTAAAAAGTATATTTCAAATATAAATGTTGATCTTATTTATGGTCTACCAGGACAAACTATTTCTACTTTAAAGGATGATTTAGAAAACTTTGTTAAATTAGATATTAATCATATTTCTACTTACAGTTTATCTATAAATCCGATGTCTATTTTTTATGTCAATAAAGTAAAAGAAATTGATGATGATTTATCGCGTAAATACTACGATTTAATTTTGAATTTTCTTAGAGCGCACGGATTTGAAAGATACGAAATCAGTAACTTCGCTAAAGCTGGTTTTGAAAGCAGACATAACTTAACTTATTGGAAAAATAATCAATATATAGGAATTGGATGTGGTGCAAGTGGTTATGAGTATCCTTGTCGTTATAAAATATCATCGTCATTAACCGAGTATCTTAAAGGAAAACGTAAAAGAGATAAAGAAATTGTTCATAAAAAAGACAACTTAGAATATTTTTTAATATGTAATTTACGCTTAAAAGAAGGGTTTGATTTGCGCGAATTTAAAAAACAATTTGGCTTTGATTTCTTAAAAAAATATAAAAATATTATTAATCAGTATATAAATAGTGGTTTTTTAGTAGTAAATAAGTATCAAATTTATTGCAGCGATGAAGGCTTAATAAAGCTGGATTTTTTATTAAGAGACCTCATTTAAAAAAGTTAGCACTTTTATATTGACACTGCTAAATTTATCTCTATAATTTAAGTAGCACTTAGGATTAAAGAGTGCTAGATGAGATTAGAAATGATGCTAACAAGAAAAGACAAATTACTAAAACTTATTGTTGAAGATTTTATTAAGACGGCTGAACCTGTTGGTTCTAATTATCTTATTAAAAAATACGATCTTCCTATTTCAAGTGCGACTATTAGAAATGAAATGAACGCTCTTGAAAAAGAAGGACTTCTTGAAAAGACACATATTTCAAGCGGTCGAGTTCCTTCAACTAAAGGATATGAGTATTATATACAGCATCTTAGAAACAACAAAATCGACGAAAAGATGAAAAACGAACTCAATCGTGTATTCTCTAATTCGATTACTGTTGAAGAAATTTTAAAAGAGAGCTGTGAAATTCTTAGCCACATGACTAATCTTGCAAGTGTTGTTTTAGGTCCTGGAGCCGAAGAAGAACATTTAGTTTCTATTCAACTTATCCCAATTTCTTTAAATTCTGTAACAGCGATATTTGTAACTGATAAAGGTTATGTTGAAAACAAAACTTTTACGATTACTTCAAAGTATCGCGTTGAAGATTTAAAGAAGTGCATAGAAATATTAAATGAAAGACTTAAAGGAACTCGAATTAATGCACTTGTTGATAAATTAGAGAGTATAAAACCTATATTATCTGATTATATGAGTGATTATGCTTATCTCTATAATGCTTTATTAAAAACTTTCTACGATTTTGCTTCATCAAGAAATGGAACATTCTACGGGAAAGAAAATTTATTAAAGCAACCTGAATTTAGAGATAATGCTGATGAACTTAAAAAATTATTTGATCTTTTTGAAAATCCAAATGATCTTGAAAAGATTATAGACGAAGCTCAATCTAGATTCTTAGTTAATGCTGGAGATGTTGAAGAGAAATATAACGATGTAAGTGTTGTTTCAAAAGATATCGCAGTAGATGGAGAAAAGATTGGGAAAATTGCTGTAATTGGACCTACAAGAATGGATTATTCGAAAGTTTTAAATAGTTTGGACTATATAGTAGATAGAATTATGGAGTGCTTATCAAATGACAATATTCAAGAAGAAAAAGGAGGGAACGATGGAAGAGAATAAAGAATCCCTAAACGAAAATGGTGAAAAGAAAGGTTCGCCAGAAGAAAAAAAGGATAAAAAAGATGATAAACAATTAGCTGAAGAGCAAATTAAAAAATTAGAAGCTGATTGTGAACACCGGAAAAATGCATATTATAAAGCCTATGCTGATATGGCTAACCTTAGAAAAGATATCGAAAAAGATCATAAGGAAGCTATTAAATATCGTTTAGAAGGCTTTATAGATAAAATTGTTGGTATTCTTGATGCGTTTGATATGGCATTTAGAGTTCAACCAACAACAGATGAAATGAAAAATTATCTCACTGGTTTCCAATATGTACATAACACCCTATTAAACGTGCTTAATGAAGAAGGTGTTGTTACTATTGAACCTAAAGTTGGTGATAAATTTGATGCAACTACAATGCATGCTGTAGAACTTGTAGAAGATGAAGGTGAAGAAAATATTGTTAAAGAAATTACTTTAAAAGGATATAAACTTCACGATCATCTTATTAGAGCCGCTATGGTTGTAGTAAGCAAACATCCTTCAACTGAAGAAAAGAAGGTTGAAGAAAATAAAGAGAGCAAAGAAGAAGTTCAAAAAGCCTAAAGGAGGTATAAATTATGGCAAAAGAGATTATTCTTGGTATAGATTTAGGTACAACAAATTCAGTTGTTAGTTATCTTCAAAGTGATGGAACAGTTAAAGTTATTCCAAATCCAGAAGGAACAATGACAACTCCTAGCGTTGTTGCTTTTAAAGCAAACGGTGAAACAATTGTAGGTAATGCTGCAAAAAGACAAGCTATTACTAACCCAGATACAGTTGCTTCTATTAAAAGACATATGGGTAGTGATTATAAAGCCCATATTAATTGCATTAATAAAGATTTCACTCCACAAGAGATTTCTGCAAAAATCCTTGCTTATATGAAATCATATGCTGAAGCAAATATTGGACATGAAATTAAAAAAGCAGTTATTACATGTCCTGCATACTTTAATGATGCTCAAAGACAAGCAACAAAAGATGCTGGTACAATTGCTGGATTAGATGTCGTTAGAATTATTAACGAGCCAACAGCAGCAGCACTTGCTTATGGTCTTGGAAAAGATAAGAGTGAAAAGATTTGTGTTTTTGACTTAGGTGGTGGAACTCTTGATGTTTCTATTCTTGATATTGGTGATGGAACATTTGAAGTTGTTTCAACAGCTGGTGATAACAAACTTGGTGGCGATGACTGGGATAATGTAGTTGCTGATTGGATTAAAGCTCAAATTAAAATTCAATTTGGTCAAGATATTAACGATAAAATGGCTCTTCAAAGATATAAAGATGCTGCAGAAAAAGCTAAAATCGAACTTTCTAGTAGCTTAGAAACAACCATTTCATTACCATTCATTGGTATGGGTAAAAATGGTCCTATCAGCTTTGAAGCAACATTAACAAGAGCAAAATTTGAAGAAATGACAAAACATCTTCTTGATAGATGTTTAGCACCATTAAACAAAGCTATCAGCGATGCAAAAATGACTTATAACGATATTAATGAAGTTTTACTCATTGGTGGTTCTATAAGAATGCCAGCTGTTCAAGAACTTGTTAGTAAAGTTACAGGTAAAAAACCAAATTTAAGTGTTAACCCAGATGAAGCTGTTTCAATTGGTGCAGCATATCAAGGTGGTATCTTAAGTGGCGATGTCAAAGATGTTATTCTTCTTGATGTCACACCATTAACTTTAGGTATTGAAACAATGGGCGGTGTTTTGACTCCATTAATTCCAAGAAATACCACAATTCCAACAACAAAATCACAAATTTTCTCAACTGCAGCTGATAATCAACCTGCTGTTGACATCATGGTTTACCAAGGTGAAAGACCAATGGCACATGATAACAAATTACTTGGTCACTTCCAATTAAGCGGTATTAAACCAGCTCCAAGAGGAACTCCAAGAATCGAAGTTACATTTAATATCGATGTTAATGGTATTGTTAAGGTTAGTGCAAAAGATCTTGATACCCAAAAAGAACAAGAAATTACCATCTCAGGATCAAATGGTCTTTCTAAAGAAGAAATCGATAGAATGGTCAGAGAAGCTGAAGCAAACAAAGAAAACGATGAAAAACGTAAAGGCGATATTGAACTTAAAAATAAAGCCGATGGCTATATTGCTTCAATCGACCAAGCTTTAAGAGAAAAAGGCGATTCCATCGATCCAAAACAAAAAGAAGAAACTCAAAAATTAAGAGATGAATTAAAGACAGCCCTTGATAACAATGATATGGAAACATTAAGAAACAAAATCAATGATTTAGAGAAAGCTGCAGCATTTATGCAACAACAACAAGCAAATGCTGGCGCTCAAAATGGCGGTCAACAAACTTATACTCAAGAAAATAATGCCGGTTCAGAATCATCAAGTAAAAAAGATGATGATGTAATCGATGCTGATTTTACTGATAAAAAGTAATTAATCAAACTTAGTTTTTAACAAGAACAGGGAAGTTAACAAACTTCCCTTTGTTCAATATAAAGAGGTATAAGTATGGCAACATCAAAAAGAGATTATTATGAAGTTCTTGGCGTAGATAAGTCTGCAAGCCAAGATGATATTAAAAAAGCATATAGAAAATTGGCTAAAAAATACCATCCTGACAATAAAGAAACTGGTGATGCCGAAAAATTTAAAGAATGTACTGAAGCTTTTTCTGTATTAAACGATCCACAAAAGAGAAAAACATACGACCAATTCGGCCAAGCAGCTTTTGATCAAACAGCTGGAGGAGCAAATCCATTTAGCGGAAGTGGTTTTGAAGGCTTCAATTTTAATGGTGGCTCATTTGACGATTTAAACGATATTTTAAATAAAATGTTTGGTGGATTTGGTGGTGGATTTGGCGGTTTCTCCTCCGGATCTTCTTCAAGAAGAGGTGGTCCACGAAGAGGCGATGATTCCATGATGCGTATCAAAATTAATTTTATGGACGCAATTAATGGTAAAACCGTAACAATTCCATTAACTTATGATGAAAAATGTGAGTCCTGTAAAGGAACAGGAGCTTTACATGGTACAGAATATACTACTTGTCCAACATGTAATGGTAAAGGTCGTGTTTTAACTCAACAAAGAAGTATTTTTGGAATCATTCAACAAGAAACTGTTTGTCCAGATTGCCATGGAAGTGGGAAAAAGATTAAAACTCCATGTCCAGATTGTGATGGCAAAGGTTATAAGAGAGTTAAAAAAGAAATTGAAGTCAAAATTCCTGCAGGCATTCAATCTGGTCAACAAATTAGAGTTCAAGGAAAAGGTGAAAGAGGCTTAAATGGCGGCGATAATGGAGATTTATATATTGAAGTAGTCGTTGCTAAACATGACTTTTTTGTTCGTGATGGAAATGATATACATATTAGCATTCCTTTAGATTTTGTTGATGCATGTTTAGGATGTACAATCACAGTTCCTACTGTATATGGTGAAAGTGAGCTCAAAATTAGTGCAGGAACTCAACCAAATGACGTTATTTGTCTAAAGAATAAAGGTGTTAAAGATTTAAGGGGCAATGGATATGGCAATGAATATGTCCACGTAAATTTAAAAACACCTACATATTTAAACAAAGATCAAAAGAAAGCGTTGGAAGATTTTAAAAAAGCTACATCAACTGGCGATTCTTTTTTCGATAAATTTAAAAGAGCATTTAAAAAGTAGTTTGTTAAGTTTATACTAATAACACGAAGAGGTTATTTATGCCAAAGTGTAAATATTGTGGTGAAAATATAACGAAGTTTGATAAAGAAATATGTCCATTCTGTGGAGGCAAAAAACCATTAGAAGGAGTAGAATCATTTACGGTTGATATTACTCAAACGATTAATACTGTCGATAAAAAAAGCATTGAAAATTACAAACAACATAGCAAATTAATAAATTCACTTTTATGTATGTTTTTAGGTGTTTTTGGCGCAGATAGTTTTTATTTAGGACATTCTAAGTTGGGAATTAGTAGATTATTAGTAGGTTTGGTCTACATTATTTCGTTATTTTGTATTCTATTTTTCACTACTGAACTAGGAGCATTATATAGTTTTCTTATTAGCTTTGGTTCTATTTTTATAGTTTATTTTATACTAGGCTTTGTTGGTCTTTTCATAAATAGCAGAAAAGATAGTAATGGAGTATTTTTAAAATAATGCAAAGATATTTTGCTGTTTTAGATAATGAAAATAATATCGTCATATCTCTTGACGATATTTTTCATATAACTAAAGTCATGAGAATGAATATAAATGATGAGTTTGAAGTGAATGTAGATGGCGATTTAAAAATAGCTAAGATAACTTCGTTAAAGCCATTTTCTTTTAAAATCGTTAAAGAGATTAATGAAAATCATGAATTAAATGGCTTTGTACGTCTTTTATATTGCTTGCCTAAAGGCGAAAAGACTGATCTAGTTATTCAAAAAGCTGTTGAGTTAGGATGTAGTGAGATAGTTCTAATTAATAGTGAAAGATCAATTGCAAAAATTACAAAAGAAAATAAAGAAAAGAAATTAATCAGATTTAACAAAATAATTAAAGAAGCTAGTGAGCAATCGAAAAGAAGTAGATTGTGTAAACTTACTGATGTGATTAATTTCAGTGATATTTCAAATTATAAAGCTGATTATTCTTTAATAGCTTATGAAAATACTAGTTTTACTAGTCAAGATCTAATTGATTTGCTTCCTAGCCTTAAAGGCAAAACAGTAAACGTAATTATTGGAGCAGAAGGTGGAATATCAAAAAGTGAATTAGAGATAGCTAAAAAAGCTAATTATCACGAAATTTCACTTGGGAAAAGAATTTTAAGAAGTGAAACTGCTTGTATTTTCATTCTTTCACTTTTATCTTTATATTTAGATTAATTATGGGTGAAGTTTATAACATTTTAAAAAAAGAACGTAATAAAAAAGGACTTTCTTCGTGCGCTGAAATGGTCTTTTTTCATAAATTTAAAGGAATGTTAAAAAGCAATCCTATCTTTTTTAAATACTTAGAAGTTGATAATGATTTTGATATTATCAAGGCTAATATCATCATTAAAGCAATTATCAATAAAGATGAATTAGATAATGTTATTAATGATATGTATGTTGCTAACGCTAATATAAGTATTGAATCAATTAAAGACGACATTAAAGAAAGAATTAGCGATTTACCTTACATAGCTTATGACAATTTCAAAATTTACGTGCCTTTTTTTAGCAAAGCTACCAATATAGTTTATTCAAATGAAAGCGAAAAGATGTTTCAATATCCTTATATTGACTTATACAAGAAATTTGAACCATTTTTTATTGATCCTTTTGAAACCTATAATATCGATTTATATTCTTCTTTATTTACCCAACTTGTTAAAGTTTTGGAATCGGATACAGCGGTAGCTTTTTATCATTATGATTTTAATGCTATCTTTATCATAAATAGACAGGGCACACTTGATAATATTATTTATCTTTTTGATAAGCATATGAAAAATCCCCATAAATATAATATTATCGAGAAAATTAAGCCCTTAATTGAAGCATATTTTAATAACGACTTAAGTTTATTTATATACTTGCTTTATAAAAATGACTTAGTCAGTTATTACGTTTTTAGAAAGATTTGTAAGATATATCAAGTATGACATTATTAATAGATTTTTTAGGTTGTAAAGTTAATAGCTATGAAGTAGAAGCTGTTGGAGAGACTTTTTTAAAAAATGGTTTCTCTTTTTTTGACAAGAACAAAGACATTGAGCCAACTGTAATTTTGATTAATACATGTGCTGTAACGCAAACTAGTGTTACAAAAGATAGAAAGGTGATTAAAAAGTATCGTAAAGAGTACCCTAATTCAGTCTTGGTTGTTATGGGTTGCTATGCACAATTTGATTATAAAAATATCAGCGAAAATTTGGATGCAGATATAGTTATAGGCACCTCAAACAGGGACAAAATTTTTTCTTTGGTTAATCAATTTTTAAAAAATCACAAAAAAGTTTATCTAAATGATGAAAATTCTACCATTAAATCATATGAAAACATCTCACTTACTAAATCTTATTTAACAACAAGAGCTTATGTTAAGATTCAAGATGGCTGCAATAATTTTTGTTCATATTGCTTGATTCCTTATATAAGAGGTAGATCAAGAAGTAGAAAAAAAGATGAAATCTTAGAAGAAATCGCTTCTTTATTAAGAAATGGTGTAAAAGAAATTGTTTTAACTGGTATCGATATGTCTAGTTATGGATTGGAACTTGAACCTAAAGAAAATTTTAGTGACCTTATTGAATCAATCCTTGTTAATAATCCTAATTTATATCGCCTGAGAATATCTTCTTTAGAGGAAAGTCAAATTGATGATAAGTTTTTATCTTTACTAAAAAAACATTCAAATTTAGCCAATCATTTACATATTCCACTTCAAAGCGGTAGTAAAGAAGTTGTTAAAAGAATGAACCGAAAATACGATATTGAAGGTTTTATAGAAAAAATTAAGCGAATTAGAGCAATAAGACCTACAATATCAATTACTACTGATGTAATAGTTGGTTTCCCAGGTGAAAGCGAAGAGAATTTTTTAGAAACTTATAATTTATGTAAAGAAATCAATTTCAGTAAAATACATGTTTTTCCTTACTCTATTAGAAATGGTACGGTAGCAGCAAAATTTAAAGATCAAGTCGAAACAAAAGTAAAAAAAGAACGTGTTAATCGCTTACTAGACTTGTCTAAAGAATTAGAATTTAGTTATGCTTCTCAATTTTTTGGGCAAAATATTGAATTTCTTTTTGAAGATTTTGTTAAGGAAGCAAATGGCTATCGTGGTCATAGCTCAAATTATTTAGAATGTATTGAACCAAGCGAAGTTTCACTTGAAAACAAAACAAAAATGATTACTTTTTCAAAAGATAAATTTAAATATTTTTAACAGTGTAAAAAATAAAAAAGTACGATTATAATCGTGTTTTTAGTTAATTATTATAAAATATCAAAAAAATATTTGACAATATTATTTAATTCTTTATAATTATTTTCGGTAAAGGAGTTATTTAACTATGGCAGTCCCATTTAGAAGAACGAGTAAAACTACAAAAAGAATGAGAAGAACACATTACAAACTTCATGTTAATGGCTTAAGCGTTTGTTCTCATTGTGGCGAACTTATTAAATCTCATACAGTTTGTCCAAAATGTGGTTACTACGACGGAAAACAAGTTATTAAGAAATAAAAAATCTCCATTTTGAGAGGTACCCCAAATCCTAGACATTAGGAAAGGGGTACTTTTTTATGAAATAT
>ERZ779877.906-NODE-906-length-29138-cov-12.037685_pt1 | contig 29138 bp, 23 predicted proteins | sample MGYA00511556_ERZ779877 | MGnify/ENA primary metagenome ERZ779877 (study PRJEB29588, sample SAMEA2159338) | human gut metagenome | biome: human gut; feature: human-associated habitat; material: faeces | place: Denmark | collected 2008/2010 ...
TGTCAGCAGCCCCCGTTTCGTGGTCTGCGTGTAGTTCCTTGTAAACTGACCTAAAACTATGGTCAAACACCTTGGGATTCGATTAGTGCTGCACTCTATACAGATTACAAAAAGGATGATACTCCTTTTGTCAAGTTTGACAATCCTGTACGGTGGTCACTCAAATCGCATGACGCTTCTTCTGCATCGTTCCCCACGGAGGAACCCTCTCGCCTTTCCTCATTGGAACATCACACAAAGTTTGTCGAACGTGACTTACACACATTGCTAACTGCTTTTGTGAAGCACAATCCTGATTTTCTGTGTGATACCAAGACCATTTATCACGAGTCTTCTTCTACCGCTTCTAAAGGAAGTAACAAATGGCTTCATCCGGATTTGGTCGGTTTCTATGCGCCATTCTACAATCACGATGATGATGTGTCTACTTTAATGCACAACTTTAACAGTTACACGCAACGGCTGTTTTCCTTCGAAATGAAGATTTCGGTAACAACACAAAATCTCAAAGAGTATTTTTTTCAAGCCGTTTCCAATTCCAGCTGGGCAAATTTCGGTTATCTGGTGGCTCTTGATTATGCCCCTGATTGTTATTCCGAAATGCTCCGCTTGAACCGCGCCTTCGGCATTGGCTTCATCAAATTGAAAGCTGCTGATGTCCTGCATAGCGAAGTCATTTATCGCGCAAGAGAAAGCCGTGAACTTGACTTGGAAACAATTGCCCGGCTAAAAAGCGCCAATCCCGACTTTGCTGCTTTTATTCGCAACGTCAATCTAATGATTAAAAACATGAATTTTGTAACAACCGCTGGTTTCAGTTTTGACCATGTCTGCACAGAAACAGAACTACGCGAATTTGTTGCAGCTCACCACATTGCGAATAAAACGTAACATTAAAACAGCCTGTGGACGAATTCCGCAGGCTGTTTTTGATTGCAATCAGAACAAGTCCAGCATGTTATCCAGATAGATTTCCTCCCGCACTTTCAGCTGGCATTCCGGCTTCGTCAGGTAGTACAGCAGAAATTCCAGCACCAGCGCGCTGCCTAACTCGCGCCCCTCAATCTTGAAGTTCTCAAAGCCCATCGGCAGGTACGTCTGCTGAATATCCGCCACCCCGATAAAGCCCGGATTTTCCATCGCCTTGGAGAAGCGGTAGCCGCCCGCTGCGTCCGGTGCGTGGCAGCGGTGCTCGTCGCCGCCTTCGCCGAGGTTCTTCCGGCTGACGGCTTCGTAGCACGCGCGGCGGTCGCGGCAACCGAAATAGCAGCACTCGTTGCAGAGGAACTCCACCTTGTCCTTTTGACCCTGCGGCAGGGCATTCAGCTTCTCCAGCGCGTGATTCAGGCGGAAATCCGGCACGACATAGCGGAATTCCGCTCGTTCCAGTTCCGTCTGGAAGTCGGGAAACGATGTCAGCACCTTCGTCGTTGAGGACACGAAATACAAGTTCGGATACGTTTTCTGCAAATAGCGCAGAAGCAAATCCGAATGGAGAATCACGCCGCCATTCCCGCCGTCGTTCAGCATCTGGCAGAGCGCATTGCAGCGCGCATCACGCAGATGCTCCGCGCGCAGGAGGGAGTTGCTGAATGTCAGGCGCGGCGAAATGCCGTAATCACGCATCAGCGCCAGCACATCCCGCGCGCTCGCCTCCCCCGACCCGACGCGCCCGCCGCCCCACAGGCAATCCGCCGGTGCGCCGTAAATCGAGCCGATGTCGCACCAATCATAGAAATATTCCGGATGGTTTCGGTAGAGCGGCAAAAATCGGCAGTACAGCTCATAAAACTCGAACAGACCGGGCAGGTGATAGTGGGCGATTGTCATGTCCGCTGCCCTTCTTCCGCCGTCAGCAGCCAGTCTTTGCCCTGCCAATGTACTTGCAGCTGCACTTTCTTCCATCCCTCCGGCAGGCGCGGATGCAGCGTCGGCTTGCCGTCCTCGAAGCGCAGCCCCAAGAAGCCATAGAGCAGCACCATATACGCGCCGCCCGCTGCCGCCGGGTGCGTGCCGCCAATGTACACCAGCCCCGCCCACTGCTTGCCGCCGCCGACAATATCCGCCTCGGCGGATTTCAGGAACAGCGGATACGCTGCCGCCGGACGCCCGATTGCGCACGCGCACAGGGCGTACATGCACGCGGACAGACTGCTGCCATGCTCGGTTCGCGGCTCATAGTAATCATAATTCGCGGCGATGATGTCCGCCGGGTATTGCCCCAGCATGTACAGCAGGGCAATCACGTCCGCCTGCTTAATGACCTGCGTCTGCGCCGCCACGCCATACGCGCCGCCCCAGTATTCGCGCGGGTCAATCAGGCGGCTGCGCACCTCCGGCACGAGTACGTTTTCCAGCTTGAAGTAACCGTCGAACTGCTCAATCAGCCCGGTTTTCGGGTCAGGCGCTTGATGCTTCAAGTGCTTCGCGGCATCCGCAAAGTGCATCAGTTCCGCTTCGTCCGTCTCCGGCAGGTACTTCTGGCAGACCTCCACCGCGTAATTCAGCGTCATCCGCGCCATTTCGTTGGTGTAGGCGTTGTTTTTCACATGCTCGTGGTACTCGTCCGGGCCCATCACATCCAGCAAATCATAGGTGTCGCTGAGGATGCGCTTGGAAATCAGGCTCATATAGAACCGTGCGCATTCCAGCACGACGCGCGCGCCGCCGCTTTGCAGCAGCGAATCATCCCCCGTGTACTGCGTATATTTCCGCAGCCCATACACGACAGCGGCGCTGATGTGCACCTGCGTATCGCGGAAGAACGTGCGCATCGGTCGCCCCGTGAACACGTCGGTGACATTGTAGTCCGTGCAAGCGTCCTTGCCGCCCTCGACGCTCTCCCACGCATAGAACGCGCCCGCATAGCCGTAGGATTTCGCCTTGTCCAGCGCGCCCGGCAGCGTCTGCACGCGGTATTCCAGGCAGTGCCGCGCCACCTCCGGCATACACGCCAGATAGAAATCCAGCATGAACATCTCCGTATCCCAGAAAATCGCGCCCTTATACGTCTGCCCGGACAGCCCGCGCGCCGCCACCGACAGCGCCGCCCGATGCCGCGGCGCGATGCTCATCAGGTGGTACATCGAGTAATTGACCGCGAACTCCGCGCGCGCGTCGCCTTCAATCGTCACCCGCGCTTTCTGCCAGAGCGCCGCCCACGCCGCCCGCTGTTCTTCGCGCAAAGCATCATACGCCGGGGCATTTTCTGCCGCTTCCATGGCGGATGCTTCCGGTTCGTCGCCATCGCTGGTGGTGTACACCGCGGCGACCTCATCCAGCTGCCACGGCTGACCCGCCCGAAGCGCGATTTGCGCCGTCCGAACGCCGCCGTGCGTGATTTCGCCGTCCGTGCAGCTGCACCGGAGCGCCGTGCAGACGCGCTGGTGATCATCCGTTTCGCCGGTCAGGGCGACGATGCCGTCCGATTCTGTCAGCGTCAGCGTCTCATAATGCGGGCCGTGGATGTCCCAGACGTTTTCGTCCACGCCGAACGCAATGGTGACGACGCTGTCATGTGTCGCCGTGATGGTCACGCGCTGTGCGAGCAAATGCACCCGCTCCATCGCGCAGAACCGTTCCTGCCGGATGGTGATTTCGCCCGCATCCGCCTTGAACGTGCTTTCGCGGGTGAACATGCCGTCGGCAATATCGAGCGCGAGGCGGTGCGATGTAAGCCGATCGGCATTTTCCGGCAGCGACACGCCTTTCACGGCGACATACAGTGGGTTCGGGGCATTCAGCGGCTCTTCCCAGCCCTGCCCCTTTTGGTGGTGGATGCCCGCGAGGTTGACGGCGGTCATCTGCTGTACGCCCGCTTCGCCAATCGTCCCGCGAACGCCCATATACCCATTGCCCGTCAGGAAGCGGTTGCCGTTATCCGCGTCCCGTGCCGGGTCAAACCCCGTTCGCTCAATCACCGTATTCATCCGTTTATTCCTCCTCATGTTCAAAACTTCCCTCCATGCGGTATTCATGGAGGGAAATTCGCGGCTGCACTGCGCTTTTCCTGCTACGGATTGCAGGCTTTCGGGTGCGGAAATTTCGGTTCTATGCATTTACCCTACATACTCCAGCAAATCCGACAATTTCCCCAGATGATACGTCGCGCGCGCATCCTCCTTGGCGTCCCCCATGGCAGCGCAGGCAAACCCGCCCGCTTTGGCAGCTTCCACCCCTGCATGGGCATCCTCCACCACCACGCACTGCTCCGGCTTCAAGCCCAGCATCTCCGCTGCCTTCAAAAACACCTCCGGGTTCGGCTTCGAGTGCGTGATGCAGTTTCCATCCGCCACCGCGTCGAAAAAGCCATCCAGCCCCATCCGCTCCAGAATGAACGGCGTGTTCTTGCTCGACGAGCCAATCGCCAGCTTCAAGCCGCGTGCGCGCAGGGTATCCAGCGTGCGCTTCACGTCGCCGGACAAATCAGCGGGCGACATTTGGTTCAGCAACTGCCGATAGCGCGTGTTTTTTTCCTCCGCCATCGCGTTTTTCTCATCCTGCGAGTACGCCTTGTCGCTTTTTTCGAGGATAATGTTCAAGCTGTCCATGCGGCTGACCCCGCGCAAAAGGCCGTTGCGTTCGCGGTCAAAGGGGATGCCGAGCCGATCCGCGAGCGCCTTCCACGCGCGGTAGTGGTACTCGTCGGTCGAGCAGAGAACGCCATCCAAATCGAAGATAATGCCTTGATATTGCATCGTGATTTTCTCCTATCAGTAAACGCAGATTTCCGCTGCCTGCGCGCCGTCGGTGCGGGATGCGGAATTCATGGTGAACACAACCTTGACAAAACTGGCTTCCACACTATCGAAATCAATGCGGATGCGATTGCCCGTCGCAGGGTCGAATTGGTACTGCGTGGCGGGTGCAACTTCGGTAAAGTTTTCGCCGTCCTGGCTGACGAAAACGGCGATTTCCTGAATGCGCGCCTCCCAGATGGCGGATGGATTCAGGCAGACCGCGACGGTCGAGATGGTATGCGTTTCGCCCAGCACGATGAGCATTTCCGCCGGGAACCCTTTGCTTTCCCAGTAGGTATCGGTTTTGCCGTCGTTGACGTTTCGGCTGACGTACACGTCGGTATGCGCGCCGGAAATGACTTCCTTATTGAGCGCAAAATTCTCCGTTTCGGGGAGGGCGATGTACTGGTCAGCAGGGTCAGGGAAGCACGCCGGACGCTCCGCCTTGGTCTGGTCGGGTGCGGGGACAACGGTCACGATGGTGGGAATTTCTTCTTCCGCCTGCGTCAGAAGGGGCAGGCACGCCAGCGACAGGGCGAGCATGGCGGATACGACAGAACGCATTTTCATGAGCGAAATTTCCTTTCTATATATAATGGTGGATATGTGGATGATTGACAGGTCGGTCGCGCCCATTTGGCGCGACAATGTGCAAGTGGTCGAAAGAGCAAGTTGGGGGGCGCGTCTGAGGACGCGCGAAATTACAACCGCTGCGCTGAAAGCGCTTCGCTGTTCAGCGCTCGTGTGGCAGAATTGCGTGCTTTTCCATTACTGGTTGCACGACAAACGGTTGGGGCGTTGCCCCAAACCCCACCAGAGGCGCTGCCTCTGGACTCCGCAAGGGGGATCCCCCCTTGACCCCTCCGCGCGATTGAGTTGGTCTCACTCCCTTACTTCTTCCGCGTGTTTATCCTCTTTTGGCTTACTCTACAACAATCCCCTCACAATAATCATCATACCGCAGCTTCATCTGCTTCAAATTCGTCATCTTCTCCCCCAGAATCGTCACATTCCGCAAGGTCACATTCGTAATCCGATTATCCTCCCCATACCCCGACAATCTCGACGCCGGCACTTTTCCATCCAGCGTCCGCAGCACCGTCAGGCCATCAATCAGCACATCATCAATCGACCCAAACTCATCCTTGACCGTCGACCACGCCGAATTTTGCAGCGTCATCTCAATCAATTCCTTATTATTGCCGTTATCACCCTGCATGAAGGCGTTTTCGACGACGATGTTGCGGTAGACGATGGCGTGGACATACGCATCGTCGCTGTTATGGATGCTGATAACGGGCTTGTGGAAGTTGTACAGCACAGTGATGTTCTCAAACAGCACATCGCTGATTTCGGGGTCAAGCGTCCAGCCCTTGTCGGTTTCGTAGCCGATTTCCATGGACTGGGCGAGGTCCGTCCACACCTGCATGTTGCGGAAGGTGATGCCCTTGGTGGAGCCGGAGTAGTTCTTGATGACGAGGCTGTCATCCCATGTGCGGGCGAAGCTGTTCGTCACGGTGTGGTCGGTGCAGGACTGGAAGGTGAAGCCGTCGCCATTTTGACGGCCGGAAATGACCTTGACGTTGTTGATTTCCACATGCTTGGAGGAGTAAGAATTGACATTCCAGCAGTTGGAATTGGCGACGATAATGCCGTCGATGGTGACATCCTTCGCGTGATTGAGATCAATCGGGACGCGCGCATACGAGCCGGGCTGATTCCACGCGTCGTAGTCGCTGCCGTCGATGATGCCGCGCCCGCAGATGCGGACGTTCTTGGCGTTATTGACGGAGATGATGGAATGCAGCACCGCGCCGCCGGAGATATAGAGCGTCTGCCCGTCTTCCAGCGCGATGGCGTCCATGACCCACTCGCCGGAGGGGATATAGTAGACGTTCGGGTCGTCGGGATCAGGGACGTCCGTTTCCAGTGGATTGGCGAAGATGTGCAGCGCCTTGTTGACGTTATCGTTGAAGACAACGGTGTACTGCCCCGGCTCCGTAATCATGAAGGAAACTTTGCCGTCCTTGACTTCGGGCGCAATCCCCCACGACTGCGGAATGACGGCGGCGCTCTCCACTTTGTCCGGCAGACCGGGCATTTCAACCTCGATGCGCACTTTGCCCTCGAAGTCGAAATAGGTCATAGGCGTGGTCGTCGGCTGGGTGTTGGCGTTCCAGATGTGTTCGTGGTTGACCATCACGTCATAGACGAACAGGTCGTTGCCGTTCGCGGTAACTTTCGCCGTCGCGGAGGTCGTCATCGTCTTCGGGCCTTCGTAGAGGGTCAGCAGCGTCGGATTCTCTTCGGCAGTCGCGGGCATCATCCACGCGGTCAGCAGAAGCATCAGCACAAGCATCAGGATGGGGGTGGTTCTCTTCATCGTTCATGTCCTCCTTGTTCGCCGCGGTGTTTCCAGCATGTGGAAATTGTCCGCATTTGGTTAAGCGCTAAACCTATACCATGATTATAGCAGGAAATTTGGAAATGTGCAATGTGCCTGAAGATAAAAATTTTCAGAAAAAGCCTCTTTTCCCCTCTTGACATGTGGCAAATGGTATGTTATAATCATGTCAACGATAGGTTGAGCGTTAAACCTATCCACCCGTCAACATCATAAAGGAGGTATCCCCATGAAGAAGTTCCTTGCTTTCCTGCTTTCCCTGACGATGGTGTTCGCGATGGCAGCCGTTGCGTTCGCTGAAGGCGAAACCTACCTGTGGGACAACTTTGACGACCGTGACCCGAATGCCAAGCCTGAGCTTGCGCCCAACGGCGTGCACCTCTGGTGGGACAACTGGGCGAACCTGCGCGCAAAGAATGAGGACGGCGCGTTGAAGCTCGACATGCGCCCCAAGGCGTATGACCCGGAAGACTACGACAGCGAAGACGACTACTACGCCCATGCCGCCGACTGGATGGCGAACTGGGGCGAAGCCATTGACATGTGGGGTCTGGACGGCGTCTCCTACTGCAAATATCTGACCATCCGCATCAAGGGTGCGGAAGGCGGCGAAGAGAACAAGCTGATCATGGACTGGCATCCGGAAGACGCCAAGTTCTACGCGGCGCGCTTCTCTGACCTTGTGCTGGCGGACGGCACGCACCCGGTCATCACCACCGAATGGCAGGATCTCGTCATCGACCTCGAAGCGTCCGGCTTCCCGGGCATGACCAACGCCCTGCACATCCGCGCGTTCGCCAAGTGCGTCATCTACCTGGACGAAATCACCTTCTCTGAAGCCGTTGCGCCCATCGACGCTACCAGCTCCGAAACCATTCAGGCTGGTCTGACCGCGCCGGAAACCGGCAAGCCCGGCGACCTGCCGATTAAGGACTATCTGGCTGAACTGGAATAATTCCAAAACGTTCAAAAAGGGGGGACAGTTTCGGCTGTCTCCCCCTTCTTTTACGGATTTTTTCCCAGAAACCGCTTGCGAACAACTTCAAAGACTGGTATACTTTTTATGATGCGCACGCGGACTTCGTCCGTTTTCGTTTCACGTCTGCGGACATGCTTTTCTGCGCATATTGCCATTTCTAAAACACTGCATAAAATGGAGCATCGCATGGTCACACTCAAAGACATTGCCGCCGAAGCAGGCGTAAGCATTACAACCGTTTCCAACGTGGTGCATAACCGCAAAAGCCGCGTTTCCGAAAAGAAGGTTGCAAAAATCTGGGAGATTATCGAGCGCGAGCACTACGTTCCCAGCATGTCCGCGCGCTCGCTGGCGAACGACCAGTCCGCCATCATCGCCATGGTCACTTACATCACGCCGCGCACCACCGGCAGCACCGTCAGCGACCCCTTCATGAGCAGCGTCGCCGCCAGCGTCGAGCAGCGCACCCGTGAAGCCGGCTACTACCTGATGCTGCGCTCCGCCGAAAGCGTCGCCGCGCTGGAAGGGTTGATTCACAGCTGGCGGCTCTCCGGGCTGATTATGACGGGGCTGTTTCAGGATTCGTTCTTCGATGCCGTAGCAAAGCTGGGCATTCCCGTCGTCCTCATCGACAGCTATGTGGACGACCCGAACATCTGCTGCGTCGGCTTGGAGGATGAAAAAGGCGGCTACCTTGCCACGAAGCACCTGCTGGAGAACGGCCACCGCGTGATTGCGTTCGCGTCGCCGCCGATTTCCCCCGCGGGCGTTATCGAACTGCGCTTGCAGGGCTATCGCCGCGCCTTGGCGGAATACGGCGTGCCGTACGACCCGGCGCTTGTCTTTACGCAGGAAATTTCCGTGCAGGAGGGCAAGAAGCTGGGGCATCAGCTCAGCACACACCCCGAAATCACGGGGATTTTCGCCTCGGCGGATATTCTGGCGGCGGGCATCATGTCCGGGCTGCATGAGTGCGGGGTAAGTGTGCCGCGCGATAAGTCGATTGTGGGCTTTGATGATCATTATATTTCGCAGCTGGCGATTCCGGGGCTGACGACGATTCATCAGGATTCGGAGAAGAAAGGCACTTTGGCGACGGAGATGATTTTGGCGCAGCTGCGGAAGGAAGAGATTGCGCAGAAGAAGGTTATTTTGCCGGTGCACCTTGTGGAAAGGGGCAGCGTGAGGAATATAAACGGATAAAGAAGGAAAAAAGAGGATAAAAACGTATCTTTCCTTCTTTGTCGATTCCGTGATGAACCAATTCGGAAATAGTATAAAGAGGAAATTTGTCATCTTGCGAACTCACAAAAAATCATCGGCACAGCGTCAAATGAAAACTTGGCGCTGTGCCGATGCTGTTTAAAAGAGCGTATGCAGGTTCAGAAATGGCAAATCATCAAGCAAAGCCTTCCTTCGCTCCACCGTTCAGAGGCGCTGCCCTTTATCCCAGCGTGATGCTGACCGCGCCATCCGGGCTGACATTCAATTTCATGCACAGCAAGTATCGCTTGTAAAACGCTTCCTTCTCCTTGTCCGTCATCATGATCCACGAGTTTTGCAGCGCCGTCTCCATCATCTCGCGAACGTTGAATGGTTTCGTGCTTTCTCCCGCCAGCTGCTGATTGATTTGCTCCTGAATTGCATTGATCAGCGTACTGGTTTTGATGTTGTACGACGCCGCCGTGCAGAAGTCGTCAATGAAGCAGAACGGGATTTCATGCTGCGCCAAGGTGTCCATGATGGCCATGCCCGTTTTGCCCTTCTCCAGCATAACAAGGAAGCGGACGCTGTCCAGCTGGCGAATCATCGCCCAGTAGTCGCTGTCCGACGAAACAAGGATGACCGCATCCACGCCGGAGGTATACACTTCGCGGCTTGTCCGCACCGCCAGCGCCATATCGCACTGCGATTTGTTCTGGTTCAGCCGCTCGACCTTAATATGTTCCAGCTCAAGGTTCGCTTTTTCATCCACCGCCGTAGAGAGCGTGCGGTCAACCAGCGTTTTCCATTGTGCCGTTGTATACTCGCTGTCAAACAGAATCACCTTGGATATTTTGCCCAGCTGCTCGGTCGGGAGGCTGCTCAGCGCCGCCGCGAGCTTCACGGCATCCGAATTTTCGCAGTCCACCGCAATCAGGCATTTTTTGCACTGCTCCAGCAGCCTGCCCAGATTGCGCATCGTGTGGTTGCCCGCATCGCGCACCAGCGACAGGTTTTCAAAGCGGTCTTCGTGGCGTTCATAGAGAATCGTTACGAATTTTTCATCATTATAGAGGATATTGCCCTTGCTCTCCGGGCTTGTGGCAACAGCATCCCAGTTAATCCAGCAGTGGAACGGGTAGCGGCGGGTATCGCTTTTATAGTATTCCCCTGCTTTTTTGATACCATCTTTCTTCGTCCCGTTCGGCATCAGGAAAATGGGTTTCACATAGTCCCACTTCACCCATTCCGGGAAAAAGCGCGCGACTTGATTGATTCGGTTGCTGATTTCACAATTGATGCTGATAATGTATTCGTCAATATCCGGCTTTGCTTTGTAAATTCTGACGCCGTCCTGTTCCAGCTGCGCCACCGCTTCTGATGGAATGAGATTCGGCACGCTGCCGATATTGCGGAAGCTCATGCGAAATTCATTCACAATGGCTGGATAATTGCGTTCCATCGCCGTGCGAATGCGGCACAGATTGCGGATAATGCGCGCCTCTTTGTGCGCGTCCAGTTCTTCGTAGCTTTTCAGCAGAAATGGTCTCGCATTTTCTTCGCCAAAGTTTTCTTTGTCGATGCCAATGAGGTACGCCATCGGCGACACCGCGTGTACGTTGAATTCTGGAACTCATTGTAGATGATTTTTTTGTCAAGCGCCGATGGCTTTTGCTGATTTTCCGGATTCTCATCGTCTATTTCAAGTGCTTGAACGAGTTTTGATAAATCAGCGAGATTATTGGAGGTGATTGTTTTACGCGCTTTCGGCTGGGTTTTCGTTTTCTTTGCCATGTGGAAGACTCCTTTTCTGTATTTTTTTGTTCATTTCCATCATACCATTTTGGCGGCGGCATTGCAAGGGCAGCAGCGCACAAATATATTCCTGCTTTGCGCATTGTTTTTCCCGGAAGTGTTTGACAAAAACTGCTCGATAGTTTTATTTTTCTTGACAGCAGGTTATTATAGTGCTATACTATTATTAACATTAGATACACACAAATTGATTATATCGGGAGGGTTTTCTGTATGGAATACGTCACCCACCTCCGCGAGGACGGCAGCTATCAGCCACTCAAGGAGCATTTGGAAGGCACAGCGACGCGTTCTGCGAAATTCGCCGCTTCTTTTGGAGCGAGTTTTCACGCCGAAAGAACAGCCCTGCTGCACGACATCGGCAAGTACAGCCCCAACGGGCAGCGCCGCCAGCGTGACCCGGAACACACCGCCAAGGTGGACCACAGCACGGCAGGTGCGAAGGCGGCGGCAGATTTGGACGATATGCCCGCGGCGTTTGCCATTGCGGGGCATCACGGCGGTCTGCCCGACTTGGGAACCCGTCTCAGCCTCGATGATGGCACATTGTGCGCACGGCTGAACAAAAAGCTGACCGGCGGCGACGATCCCTCCGCGTGGCGCAGTGAGATTTCTTTGCCAACAGGCGTTCAGCCCACACCGCCGTGGCTTCCGCGGAATGATGCGCGCCTGACTGCCATGTACATCCGGATGCTGTTCTCCTGTCTGGTGGATGCTGATTTTCTGGACACGGAGAGCGCGCTCAGCAAGGAAGAAAAGCCGCGCGGCATCGGCGATTCCATGCCCGCGCTGCTGGAAAAGCTGCAAGCGCACGTTGCCAAATGGCTGGAAAAGCCCAAGTCCGACCTCTGCGCGCTGCGCAACGAGGTGCTGCGGCGCTGCCTGCGTGGCAGCGAAGATCCGCAGGGCTTGTACAGCCTGACCGTCCCCACGGGCGGCGGCAAAACGGTTTCGTCGCTTGCCTTTGCGCTCAGCCACGCAGTGAAGCATGGGATGAAGCGCATCATCTACGTCATCCCCTACACCAGCATTATCGACCAAAATGCGAAGGTCTTTCGGGATATTCTGGACGATGAGAACGTGGTGGAGCATCACAGTCAGGTGGACTTGCCCGATACGGATGCCGAAACGCCCGATGCCCTCCGCAAGCGCCTTGCCTGCGAAAACTGGGATGCCCCCGTCATCGTCACGACCGCCGTGCAGTTCTTTGAATCCTTCTACGCCGCCAAGCCCGGCCGCTGCCGCAAACTCCACAACGTCGCCAACAGCGTGGTGATTTTTGACGAGGCGCAAACCCTGCCGATTTCGCTGATGCGTCCCTGCGTTTCGGTGATTGACCAGCTGGTGCAGCATTACGGCGTCACCGCCGTTCTCTGTACCGCGACGCAGCCCGAATTGCTGTCCATTTTCAGCGGCTTCACCGCGGGCACCCGCATTCAAGAGCTTGTTCCCGACCCGGATGCGCTGTTCAGCAGCCTTCGCCGCGTCACCTTCCAGCAGGACGGGACGCTTTCGGACGAGGAATTAGCCGCGCGGATTCGTCAGGAAAATGCCGTGCTGTGCATCGTCAATTCCCGCAAACAGGCGCGCAGCCTGTACGAAGCCCTGCCGGAAGAGGGGCGTTTCCACCTTTCCACGCTGATGAACGCCATCGACCGTGAACGCACCATTGCCACAATTCGCGAACGCTTAGACAAGAAACAGTGCTGCCGCGTCATCTCCACCAGCCTGATTGAAGCGGGCGTTGACGTGGATTTTCCGACCGTATACCGCGAATTAGCCGGACTGGACAGCATTCTGCAAGCCGCCGGACGCTGCAATCGTGAGGGAAAGGAAGCGGCGCAGGACAGCATCGTCCACATCTACCAGACCGAGCACGCCATTGCGCCCATGATGCGCCCGAACATTGAAAGCTGCCGCACAGTGCTGCGCCTGTATGCTGAGGACATCGGCAGCCGCAAAGCCATCCACGCGTATTTTTGCGATTTGCTCTTCAAGCGCGGCGAAAATCAGCAGCGTTCACGACCCGTTTCGTCCGAAAATGATTTACTGGATACCAGCAAAACGCTGTCATCCGAAGCAAGATTTGCTTTCCGCGAAACCGCCGAGCATTTCCGCTTTATCGACACAGATACGGTAACGGTGTACATTCCGACACCTGAAAACAGCGAGGACATCAAAGCCCTGCGTGATGGGCACTATTCGCGTGAGCTTTTCCGCCGTCTGGGGCGCTGCGGCGTGAGTATCTACCGCCGCGAGTATCAGGCGTTGTGCAGCATCGGCGGCGTCACGGAAATTGCCGATGCGCACTGCGGCATTCTAAGCGACATCAAATTGTACACGCCGGAATGCGGCTTGCAGGTCAGCTGCACGAGCGGACTGGGGCTATTCGCCTGACATATATAATGAAGGAAAACTGAAACGGGCGGCAAGCATTGCGCTCACCGCCCGCCCCGTTAGACGATTGTCTAGCTTAGTATTTCAACCCACAGATAGAAGCAGCGAATTGCCCGCCGTTTCCATCCGACTTTGGCATTTTATCATCTTTTCGCTGGCGTGTCAAACCATGATTGATAGTTCTGTTCAATCTAAAAATTATTTTCTAGTTTAGTGAATTTTCTTCTTGACATATACGCTGTGCCGTGCTATACTGTTCTTGTCAAACGAAAGGAAGTGAGTTGCTGACGATACACCCATTCGTCCCCTTGCGAACTGTCACTTGCCCACATCGGCAAGTGTTGATTGAGAAGTAAGAATGAGGAGGTGAACCAATGTCCATCAAAATGGAGGTGTGGGGCGAGTACGCTTGCTTCACCCGGCCTGAAATGAAGGTTGAGCGTGTCAGCTATGACGTTCCCACGCCCAGCGCCGCCCGCGGAATGGTAGAAAGTGTATACTACCATCCAGGCCTAAAATGGCATGTGGATAAAATCTACGTCTGCAAGCCCATCCGCTTCACGAACATTCTCCGCAACGAAGTGGCATCTAAGATTTCCGTCAGAAACGTGCTGACCGAAGCCAACGGCAAGAAGCGCTCCTACATCGACCGAAACGCCGATATTCAGCAGCGCGCTACCACCATGCTGCGAAACGTGCACTACGTCATTGAAGCGCACTTCGAGATGACCGACAAAGCCAATCCGTCGGACAATCCCGGCAAGTTTCAGGACATCGTGAAGCGGCGTCTTCGCAGCGGTCAGGCATACATGCAGCCGTATCTGGGCTGCCGGGAATGCACGGCGCATTTCCGCCTTTGGGAGGGCGGCGACATTCCCACCATCGACGAAACGCGGGATTTGGGCTATATGCTTTACGACATGGAATATTCCGACCCGGAAAACATACAACCGATGTTCTTCCGGGCGCAGATGGTGCATGGCGTGATTGATTTGACAGACTGTGAGGTGGTGAAATGATTCTGCAATCGCTCGTGCGGTGCTACAATTCGCTCGCCGCACAGGGCAAATTGGAGCGTCCCGGCTGGTCATCCGTCAAGGTGCAGTGGGGCTTGCGTCTGAAAGAAAACGGCGAACTGGTATCGGTGGAGTTACTCGGTAAACCCGATGAGAAAGGCAAGCCAATCCCTGTACAGAAGCCTCTTCCCACCCCTGTCAAGCGCACCAGCGGTAAGGCAGCCTGCTTCTTGTGTGACAATGCGAAATATTTATTTGGCATCACCAACGAGCCATACGACGGCACAGGCAAAAACCCCGCCAAAGAGGCAGAAGCCTGTTTCCGCATCAGTGCCAAAAAGCATCACGAGCTGCTGGACGGTGTATCCTGCCCGATGGCGCAGGCAATTCTCCGCTTTTTTGACACTTGGCAGCCTGAAAAGGCGGCGCAGTCCCCTGCCCTGCAGGAGCATTTCGATGACCTGTGCAAGGGCGGCAATCTGCTTTTCTGCCTCATCAACGAATTGGGAACTGTTACAGAAGCGCAGAACGTGCCTGAAATTCAAGCTGCGTGGGATGCAAGCGTCTCCAATAGCTCGGAACGTTCTACCTTTGGTCGCTGTCTGGTTACAGGCACACAAGACACCATCGCCATTCTGCATCCAAGCATCAAGGGCGTTGTTGGCGCACAGTCCTCTGGCGCGTCGCTGGTTTCCTTCAACGCCTTCGCTTTTGAATCCTACGGGCGGAGTGGCAGTCAGGGTTTAAACGCCCCCGTCGGGAATCACGCCGCCTTTGCCTACGGCGAAGCGCTCAACTACATGCTTCGCGTGAAGGACTATCACAGTCTGCTGGGATCTGCCACTCTCGTTTACTGGGCAGAAACGGCGCAATCCGCTTACAGCGACTGCTTTGCCGCTCTGCTGGGGACAAACGAAGACATGACGCAGAATACGCTGGACGGCATCATGAAAGCCATCCGCCTTGGGCAGGGTCTTCAGTGGGAGAATGTTCCGCTTGATTCCCGTACACCCTTCTACATTCTGGGGCTGTCGCCGAATGCGTCCCGTCTGTCGGTTCGTTTCTTCCTGCAAGGGACGTTTGGCGATTTTGCCGCGAATTTGGCGCGTCATCAGGAGCGTTTGAACATCATTCGCCCATCCTATGACACGCGTGAAACACTTTCCGCCTATTCGCTGCTCAAGGAAACAGCGAATCCCAACAGCAGGGACAAGCTGCCGCCGTCGCATCTGGTGGGCGATTTGCTCCGCGCCATTCTTGGCGATACGCCTTACCCTGTTTCGCTGCTGACGCAAACAGAGCTGCGCATCCATGCGGAGCACAGTGTCAGCCGCGGCAAGGCGGCAATTCTCAAAGCATGGCTGCTGAAAAACGGCAGCAATCCACAGTACAAGGAGGTCATCGACGTGCAACTCAACGAACAGACGAATTACGCACCATATGTGCTGGGTCGTCTCTTTGCGGTGCTGGAAAGCCTCCAGCAGAAGGCAAATCCCGGCATCAACGCTACCATCATGGATCGTTACTTCAACGCTGCCTGCGCAACGCCCAGCATCGTTTTCCCGACGCTGCTGAAGCTGGCGCAGAGTCACCTGAAGAAACTTGATACCGGCTATTTCATCTATTACGACAAGCAGCTGACGGAACTGTGCGGGCGCTTGACTGACAGCTACCCTGCGCGCCTGAACCTGCAGGATCAGGGTATTTTCCAGCTGGGCTACTATCACCAGAAGCAGAAGTTCTTCACGAAAAAGGAGGAAAACAGCAATGTCTGATGTGATTCGCAATCGCTATGATTTCGTGGTACTGTTCGACGTGCAGAACGGCAATCCCAACGGTGACCCCGATGCCGGCAATATGCCCCGCACCGACCCGGAAACGGGTCTTGGGCTGGTGACGGACGTGTGCTTGAAGCGCAAGATTCGCGACTATGTGGCGACCGTCAAGGAGGGCGACCCGCATTACGGCATCTATATTCAGGATGGCGTTCCGCTGAATCGCTGCGACCGTGAAGGGCTGGAGGCCTGCGGCTACGGCGACATCAAGGAGGACGACCTCAAAAAGAAACTGAAGTCGAATGACCCGGAGATTGACCGCAAGCTGCGCGATTATATGTGCAGCCACTACTACGACATCCGGACGTTCGGCGCGGTGATGACGACGTTTGTCAAGGCATCGCTGAACTGCGGTCAGGTGCGCGGGCCGGTGCAGCTGGGCTTTGCCCGCAGCGTTGACCCCATTGTGCCGCAGGAAATCACCATCACCCGCGTCGCCATCACGACGGAAAAGGACGCGGAGAAGAAGGGCACCGAAATGGGGCGCAAGTACATCGTCCCCTACGGGCTGTACCGCGTGGAAGGGTTCGTATCCGCAAATCTGGCGCGCAAGACCACGGGATTCAGCGAAGAAGACCTCGCCCTGTTGTGGGATGCCATCCTCAACATGTTTGAAAACGACCACTCCGCCGCGCGCGGCATGATGGCAGTGCGCAAGCTCATCATCTTCCGCCATGAGAAGGAACTGGGCAACGCCCCCGCGTGGAAGCTGTTTGAACGCGTGCGTGTAGCGCGTAAGGCGGACGTGACGGTTCCGCGCAGCTTTACGGACTACGAATGGACGGTGGATGACGCGAATCTGCCGGACGGCGTCACCTGCGAAGTGAAGGGGTGACGCAGCAGGACGCGACCCTCTCCGCCTTGCAGCATTACGCCTACTGCCGCCGCCAATGGGGATTGATTTTTCTGGAGCAGCAGTGGGCAGAAAATGCGCACACGGCGGAGGGGCAAGTGTTCCACCAAACGGCGCATCACGGCCCGGAAGCGGAATTGCGCGGCGATACGCTGATTCTGCGCGGACTGCGGCTGGAATCCGCCCGCCTGCACCTGCACGGCGTCAGCGACGTGGTGGAGTTCCACCGCAGCCCCGGCGGTGTTGCGCTGCACGGACGCGAAGGGCTGTGGCTGCCGTACCCGGTAGAATACAAAAAAGGGTCAGACAAAACGCAGGATGCCGACGAGGTGCAGCTGTGCGCACAGGCGCTCTGCTTGGAGGAGATGCTCTGCTGCGCCATCCCGGAGGGCAGCTTGTTTTATGGCGAGTCCCGCCGACGGACGCGGGTTGCGCTGGATGAATCCCTCCGTGCGCGGACGTTGTCGCTTCTGGCGGAACTGCTGGAGAATCAGGCGCGCGGACATACGCCATCCGTTCGGGCGCACAAGGGCTGCAATGCCTGCTCGCTCAAGGATGTATGCGTTCCGCGGCTCAGCCGAACCGGCAGCGTCCGCGCCTACATACACGCCCGTATTGCGGAGGATTCGTCATGAGAAAGATGCTGAATACGCTGTTCGTGACGACGGAAGATGCGTACTTGTCGCTGGAAAACGAGAATATCGTCGTCCATGTGGGCGAGGAAAAGCGCGCACAGTATCCCCTGCTGATGCTGGAGGGCATTCTGACTTTCTCCTACAAAGGCGCAAGTCCAGCACTCATGGGTGCTTGCGCAGAGCGCGGTATTGGGCTGACGTTTCTGACGCCGCGCGGGCGATTTTTAGCACGCGTCTGCGGCAGCGAGCGCGGCAATGTTCTGCTGCGCCGCGAGCAGTATCGGCGCGCCGACAGCCTATCCGCCAGCTGCCTGATTGCACGGAATTTCATCTTCGGCAAGGTATACAATCAGCGCTGGGTGCTGGAGCGTACCATCCGCGACCACGCCTTGCGCGTGAATGTGCAGGCACTCAAGGATGTTTCCGCTGCGTTAGATGCCAAGCTGCCGCAAATTGAATCAGCGGTTGATTTAGATGTGCTGCGCGGGCTGGAAGGCGACGCATCCGCCGATTATTTTTCGGTATTCGACGAAATGATACTGACTCAAAAGGCGGATTTCTTGCTGAACGGCCGCAATCGCCGCCCGCCGCAGGACAACATGAACGCCCTGCTCTCCTTCGCCTATGTGCTACTCGCCAACGACTGCGCTGCCGCGCTGGAAAGCGTCGGGCTGGATGCCTACGTCGGCTTCATGCACCGCGACCGTCCGGGGCGCACGTCGCTCGCCCTTGACCTGATGGAAGAACTGCGCGCCCCGATGGCAGATCGCCTCTGCATCACGCTGGTGAACAACCGTGTGCTGCAGGACAAGCACTTCGACCGGCAGGAAAGCGGCGCCGTCTTCTTGAACGATGCCGGGCGCAAGCAGTTCTTGACCGCGTGGCAAAACCGCAAACGCGAAGAAATCACCCACCCGTTCCTGAAAGAAAAAATCATGTGGGGGCTTGTTCCCTATGTACAGGCGCTGCTGCTTGCGCGCACCCTCCGCGGCGACACAGACGGTTATCCCCCATTCCTCTGGAAATAACCCGAAAGCGAGGCGTTCCCGATGCTGGTTCTAATCACCTACGATGTTTCCACCGTCGATGCAGACGGCAAACGCCGCTTGCGGCAAGTCGCCAAGCGCTGCGTCGTCCACGGTCAGCGCGTGCAGAATTCCGTATTTGAGTGCTCTTTGGATGCCGCGCAGTACAAGCTGCTTCAGGCGGAACTTCGGCAGCTGATTGACCCGGAAAAGGACAGTTTGCGCTTTTACAACCTCGGCAATCACTACGAAAGCCGGATTGAGCACATTGGCGTGAAGACGAGCTACGCCCCGGAAGGGCTGCTGATGCTGTAAGGGCGCGCCGCGCGAATCGCCCGTGCGAAGCGCAAGCCTCCAGCCTTTTGCAGGGAGGTTCGCACCGGATTTCGCGGTTTTTCCGGCAAAATTACCGCATTTTCGGCTAAGCTGATTCTCAAAAGGACTGTTTTGTGGTATACTTTTTGTGCAAAGCCTATGATTCTGATCGACAGAATTGTTACTTTGCGCAGTCGCTCCCCGTGCGGGGAGCGTGGATTGAAATTGTGGATGAAGCCTGCTTGTCCGATGAAGAAGAGCGTCGCTCCCCGTGCGGGGAGCGTGGATTGAAATGTATCGAGCCAGTCCACCATGCACCGCATTATGGTCGCTCCCCGTGCGGGGAGCGTGGATTGAAATGCCGGGAGGCAATCGAGCTTGTGGAGAAGCTGATGTCGCTCCCCGTGCGGGGAGCGTGGATTGAAATTTAATTAGGCAGCACGATTGCCGCCACACCTTTGCCGTCGCTCCCCGTGCGGGGAGCGTGGATTGAAATTCCCAGCACCGCCACTTTGTGCCGTAGTCCCCGTGGTCGCTCCCCGTGCGGGGAGCGTGGATTGAAATGCGCAGAGCCGAGCAAATCCGCAAAGGTGCTGGAGTCGCTCCCCGTGCGGGGAGCGTGGATTGAAATGCTCAGGCGGAACTCTCCCGCGCCAATCAGCAGTCGCTCCCCGTGCGGGGAGCGTGGATTGAAATTTTGCTACAATTCCATCTCCTAACGCGGCTCGAAGTCGCTCCCCGTGCGGGGAGCGTGGATTGAAATATCCTTGCCCTCCGCGACTGCCGCCGCGTCCGTCATGTCGCTCCCCGTGCGGGGAGCGTGGATTGAAATGTAGCGGGCTTTTTGTGCCGCACGTTTTTGTTCGTCGCTCCCCGTGCGGGGAGCGTGGATTGAAATCGGCAGACGGTGATTCTTGCGCTGCTGGTAGATGGTCGCTCCCCGTGCGGGGAGCGTGGATTGAAATGCGTTAAGCTGCTGCATCAGCGCGGTTTGCTGATGTCGCTCCCCGTGCGGGGAGCGTGGATTGAAATGATATTTTGACTTTTGTCGTACACGCACAGAAAAGGTCGCTCCCCGTGCGGGGAGCGTGGATTGAAATTACTATATGCGCGCGCCGCAAGGCACGGAAAAGGTGTCGCTCCCCGTGCGGGGAGCGTGGATTGAAATCCGACGCCCGGACTCCCGGACGCCGGGAAAGGCGTCGCTCCCCGTGCGGGGAGCGTGGATTGAAATAAGCTGGTTCCCATCTCCGAACGCAAGTTTTACACGTCGCTCCCCGTGCGGGGAGCGTGGATTGAAATTTTTCTCTGCGGTACACAACTTTGAGCTGCACCACGTCGCTCCCCGTGCGGGGAGCGTGGATTGAAATGGACATATCCGCCGCGTCGATGATGATTTCGCGCGTCGCTCCCCGTGCGGGGAGCGTGGATTGAAATTGATTCCTACGGACAGAACCATGACCCCGGACGAGTCGCTCCCCGTGCGGGGAGCGTGGATTGAAATGGAGACGCGGATGACGTGAGCGACGCAAGTACGCCGTCGCTCCCCGTGCGGGGAGCGTGGATTGAAATCTCCGGGTCGTTTTCCCTCTGCGCCGCTTTGAGCGTCGCTCCCCGTGCGGGGAGCGTGGATTGAAATTTCTTCTCATAGCGGGCGTTCCATGCGCGGATTTTGTCGCTCCCCGTGCGGGGAGCGTGGATTGAAATACAGCTTTTCCACCACCTTCTCCATGCGTTCTGTGTGTCGCTCCCCGTGCGGGGAGCGTGGATTGAAATTACGTTCCGCGTTACCAATCACGCGGAAGACGTGCGTCGCTCCCCGTGCGGGGAGCGTGGATTGAAATATTTCACCCCCTTCTGTGTTATCATTTCAGTAGGCGTCGCTCCCCGTGCGGGGAGCGTGGATTGAAATTTTGTACGCACTTTTCCACCACCGTAGGTTCGGAGTCGCTCCCCGTGCGGGGAGCGTGGATTGAAATGTCCTTCGCCTCGATGCGCTGTGCCGTCAATGCGTCAGTCGCTCCCCGTGCGGGGAGCGTGGATTGAAATGCCGCCCTGTTTGTAGCCAGACGGCAAGGCATACCGCGTCGCTCCCCGTGCGGGGAGCGTGGATTGAAATGCATGGACGGCATTCCCGCCGCGTCCGCTGACTTGGTCGCTCCCCGTGCGGGGAGCGTGGATTGAAATGCCGACCTCTCGGACTGGCTTTTGTTGCAGTCTGTCGCTCCCCGTGCGGGGAGCGTGGATTGAAATTTCGCAGCGTGTGCACTTTGTCGGACGGGTTACAGTCGCTCCCCGTGCGGGGAGCGTGGATTGAAATAATAAAGACGAAGCAAAAGCGCTACATGCGATAAGTCGCTCCCCGTGCGGGGAGCGTGGATTGAAATCTCTGGCTCTGCGATTTGCTTCTTCACGTTGTTCCGTCGCTCCCCGTGCGGGGAGCGTGGATTGAAATCCGCAAGCCACTGCGATAGGGCAAGGCGGACAACCGTCGCTCCCCGTGCGGGGAGCGTGGATTGAAATCGTCCATTATTTCAGCGGCGCAGGCACGACAACGGCGTCGCTCCCCGTGCGGGGAGCGTGGATTGAAATAGCGAGGACGCGGACATCCCGGCGCAGATTCAGTGTCGCTCCCCGTGCGGGGAGCGTGGATTGAAATGCCGTCTGAAATCCGCTTCACGCGGTCGTTCGGGTCGCTCCCCGTGCGGGGAGCGTGGATTGAAATGGGTGTGTCGGAAAGAATGATAGCGGCATCGTGTCGCTCCCCGTGCGGGGAGCGTGGATTGAAATGTCAGACGAAGAAGAACTGATTATCAGGTCGCGGGCGTCGCTCCCCGTGCGGGGAGCGTGGATTGAAATCCGATGGTCGGCGGATTTATTGCAGCGAAGGGTGTCGCTCCCCGTGCGGGGAGCGTGGATTGAAATGCTCCGGCAGCGCGACGGTGACGGCAGCGACCTGTCGCTCCCCGTGCGGGGAGCGTGGATTGAAATGGATTGCACGGGCAACCATCAGCGACGCGGCATTGTCGCTCCCCGTGCGGGGAGCGTGGATTGAAATGTCCCGCGTCACATACTCCGGCGCGTCCTGCGCGTCGCTCCCCGTGCGGGGAGCGTGGATTGAAATGCGTTCAGCGTCGCCTCTTCCAGCACGGGAATATGTCGCTCCCCGTGCGGGGAGCGTGGATTGAAATGTATTCCGCCAGAAATACCAGCACCCGCAGAACGTCGCTCCCCGTGCGGGGAGCGTGGATTGAAATTCCCTCCATTATGCGATGGAGCCGCCTACCAGTTGTCGCTCCCCGTGCGGGGAGCGTGGATTGAAATCGCTGGCGGATGACCTCGTTCTCCTGCTCCTGCGGTCGCTCCCCGTGCGGGGAGCGTGGATTGAAATACGATGCCAGAGCCTTCACGATGGACGATGCAGGTCGCTCCCCGTGCGGGGAGCGTGGATTGAAATCAGACGATGGCGGCAAAAGCAGCCGCACGGAAAGCGTCGCTCCCCGTGCGGGGAGCGTGGATTGAAATGCACAGAAACGCCTCTGTGAGCCGTTCTGCGTTTGGTCGCTCCCCGTGCGGGGAGCGTGGATTGAAATTTGCAGGCCTTCCCGCGCCCTTCGCCGCCCTTGGTGTCGCTCCCCGTGCGGGGAGCGTGGATTGAAATGTGACCATGTTGATTATGGCGTTTGGCGTGGCGGAGTCGCTCCCCGTGCGGGGAGCGTGGATTGAAATCGAAGTCATGCTCATTGTTTTTCTCCTTTCGGAAGTCGCTCCCCGTGCGGGGAGCGTGGATTGAAATCTCTCGGTCGCATCCTGCACGACCGGCGCGAAGAAGTCGCTCCCCGTGCGGGGAGCGTGGATTGAAATTGCATGGCGGCGGCCATCTTGAGCGCGGCGTCCGTCGCTCCCCGTGCGGGGAGCGTGGATTGAAATACAAAGTCCATGATAGACAAGCTGCTGCCGCCGGTCGCTCCCCGTGCGGGGAGCGTGGATTGAAATGGCTCAACGCGCCGCGCATCATCCGCGCACTCGGTCGCTCCCCGTGCGGGGAGCGTGGATTGAAATTGCTCTTTTCGGATGCTTTTGATGTTAGACTGCAACGTCGCTCCCCGTGCGGGGAGCGTGGATTGAAATTGTCCGTCTATGCCGATACCGTAAGGCGGATCAACGGTCGCTCCCCGTGCGGGGAGCGTGGATTGAAATACACATTTACAAGGCTTTTTATTGCGCCCCTTCGTCGCTCCCCGTGCGGGGAGCGTGGATTGAAATCTTGCCGACAAGCCCGAAAAGGTCAATCAATTTGTCGCTCCCCGTGCGGGGAGCGTGGATTGAAATGTGCCATGTGGAAAGTTGTTAGCGGGACAAAAACGTCGCTCCCCGTGCGGGGAGCGTGGATTGAAATTGGAATAAGGAGCAGGAACAGCACCGCGTAGAAACGTCGCTCCCCGTGCGGGGAGCGTGGATTGAAATGTCAGCACGTCCAGCTCATTGGCTTCCCGGAAGGGTGCGTCGCTCCCCGTGCGGGGAGCGTGGATTGAAATGCTGACAGCAGTGGCGCAGCATACCAGAATTTCGTGTCGCTCCCCGTGCGGGGAGCGTGGATTGAAATTGGGCGTGCTGCCGGAGCTGCTGAGCGCGGGCAGTCGCTCCCCGTGCGGGGAGCGTGGATTGAAATCAGCTGGCAATCCAGCCTTTCAGCGCTGTAACGCCGTCGCTCCCCGTGCGGGGAGCGTGGATTGAAATTGGTGGATGGGGTCACAGGCATCCAGCAAGACGCGGTCGCTCCCCGTGCGGGGAGCGTGGATTGAAATGCACGGGCGGGCACAAAGGCTGCGGAAAGCGTGGTCGCTCCCCGTGCGGGGAGCGTGGATTGAAATCCAAATGTTTTTGCAGGACTTTTTTATCGTCCGAGTCGCTCCCCGTGCGGGGAGCGTGGATTGAAATGTCAGCGTGTTAAGTTCGTCCCGCGTCACATACTCCGTCGCTCCCCGTGCGGGGAGCGTGGATTGAAATATCCACAAAAGCATCAACAACCGCTTTTGTCCATGTCGCTCCCCGTGCGGGGAGCGTGGATTGAAATCAGGACTTTTTTATCGTCCGAGGTCGTCTGCTCTTGTCGCTCCCCGTGCGGGGAGCGTGGATTGAAATCCTTTAGGGCGTTTCCCCTCAACCAATTATCAAGTCGCTCCCCGTGCGGGGAGCGTGGATTGAAATGGCGACGAAGCGACGGCAAAGGCCGCACAAGAGAGTCGCTCCCCGTGCGGGGAGCGTGGATTGAAATCACGACGGCGCGCAACAATTCCTTCGGCGCGGTCGTCGCTCCCCGTGCGGGGAGCGTGGATTGAAATGCTGCCGTCGAAGCGGTGGGAGGCGTAGAAGGTGGTCGCTCCCCGTGCGGGGAGCGTGGATTGAAATCTCTATGGTCACACCTGCTTTTTCCGCCGCCGCGTCGCTCCCCGTGCGGGGAGCGTGGATTGAAATGCTACGTCGGAGAGAAGCATGACGCCTCCTGCGGAGTCGCTCCCCGTGCGGGGAGCGTGGATTGAAATCGACAATTCATGGCGTGAGCGACAAGCAAGTCGAGTGTCGCTCCCCGTGCGGGGAGCGTGGATTGAAATGACGCATGGTCTGCAAAGCGCGATTGGAGGACGCGTCGCTCCCCGTGCGGGGAGCGTGGATTGAAATTTATCCAGCGCCATATGATCCGCGCTGGATGGTATGGTCGCTCCCCGTGCGGGGAGCGTGGATTGAAATTACCTCGTCATAGGTCACGCCGTCCTTGGTGCGGTCGCTCCCCGTGCGGGGAGCGTGGATTGAAATTTATATTTTGACTTTTGTCGTACACGCACAGAAGTCGCTCCCCGTGCGGGGAGCGTGGATTGAAATTGAGCGGTGCGCGATGGTGCTCAGATACTCCGCCGTCGCTCCCCGTGCGGGGAGCGTGGATTGAAATCTCTTTAGTTTGTGTGCCAGCACCCGAAGTTGCTGTCGCTCCCCGTGCGGGGAGCGTGGATTGAAATAAGCCTTCGGCGTAAAACCAAGGTTTTACGAAAAGTCGCTCCCCGTGCGGGGAGCGTGGATTGAAATACAGAGAACGACGTGCCGTTCTAAGCCACCGAAGGTCGCTCCCCGTGCGGGGAGCGTGGATTGAAATTTTTCGGACTTTGCAACGGCATAGTACCCCTTGATGTGTCGCTCCCCGTGCGGGGAGCGTGGATTGAAATAAGGAGGCGCAGGCCCACACGATTAAGATGACCTGTCGCTCCCCGTGCGGGGAGCGTGGATTGAAATGGGTATAGCCCGATTTTGACCCGTCAGCGCGTAACGTCGCTCCCCGTGCGGGGAGCGTGGATTGAAATTTCTCCCCGGACGACACCGCCGCGGTCAACGCGGGTCGCTCCCCGTGCGGGGAGCGTGGATTGAAATGTCGCTCTGAAATGCCTGAACCCGTGGGATTGCGTCGCTCCCCGTGCGGGGAGCGTGGATTGAAATACTTTTGTTCCTCCGTTCCGCCGGGGCGCACCCGGTCGCTCCCCGTGCGGGGAGCGTGGATTGAAATGTCCCTCCGCGGGGGAGTCCGGGTGCTGTGCAGTTGGTCGCTCCCCGTGCGGGGAGCGTGGATTGAAATACAAACGCCCCAAAAAGGCTTATCATAGGCTCACGTCGCTCCCCGTGCGGGGAGCGTGGATTGAAATACGGTGGACGACCTGTACGACCACTACCCGGCAGAGTCGCTCCCCGTGCGGGGAGCGTGGATTGAAATCGGGAGGGTTTTGGAAGGTTCGCCCAGATACTCCGTCGCTCCCCGTGCGGGGAGCGTGGATTGAAATTGTTCTCGACGAAAAAATCAGCGGTGAACGTTCCGGTCGCTCCCCGTGCGGGGAGCGTGGATTGAAATTGTTATTTGCCAACTGCAATCCAGTCAACCGCGAGTCGCTCCCCGTGCGGGGAGCGTGGATTGAAATACGCTATACAAATTCCGCAAACAATACTTCCAAGTCGCTCCCCGTGCGGGGAGCGTGGATTGAAATTTTCCCCATGACCAGATTTGACAAACAACCATTAGTCGCTCCCCGTGCGGGGAGCGTGGATTGAAATTTTCCCCATGACCAGATTTGACAAACAACCATTAGTCGCTCCCCGTGCGGGGAGCGTGGATTGAAATGTGTATGGTCAAAAATTTCACAATATAGTTGGGGTCGCTCCCCGTGCGGGGAGCGTGGATTGAAATAGTAATAAGGGGCGAACACAGAAGAATAATATTGGTCGCTCCCCGTGCGGGGAGCGTGGATTGAAATAATTTGCCGCATGTTGGAAAGAATACGGTCAGCGGTCGCTCCCCGTGCGGGGAGCGTGGATTGAAATCCGCTTGCTTTCGGGTGATTCCCAGTGCTGATCGTGTCGCTCCCCGTGCGGGGAGCGTGGATTGAAATTTGCCAACAGCAAAGCAGTCATTGGTCTTCCAGCGTCGCTCCCCGTGCGGGGAGCGTGGATTGAAATGTGTGCCATTCCAGCAAGTTGGAACTGAAAAAGGGTCGCTCCCCGTGCGGGGAGCGTGGATTGAAATGTCGCTGGTCTGCTTGTAGGGCGTGCCGGAAATGGTCGCTCCCCGTGCGGGGAGCGTGGATTGAAATCCCGATGCGACCGACGAAGGATGCGATGTCATTAGTCGCTCCCCGTGCGGGGAGCGTGGATTGAAATGCAATGTTCGCCTGTAAGTAGTGCATGATGTCGTCGTCGCTCCCCGTGCGGGGAGCGTGGATTGAAATTCCTTCTGCCGGGAAGCCCGGCTTGCGTTACCGGGGTCGCTCCCCGTGCGGGGAGCGTGGATTGAAATCTTTCCTTTCCGGGCGTGTGCCCTTGCTTGATTGTCGCTCCCCGTGCGGGGAGCGTGGATTGAAATGACAAACTCGTAGATGGCCGCGACGAAGCGCCCTGGTCGCTCCCCGTGCGGGGAGCGTGGATTGAAATCCGTAGATGTAATCATGGAACCAGCGCGTATCCGGTCGCTCCCCGTGCGGGGAGCGTGGATTGAAATAGACCGAGCAGACAATTGCACCCACAACCGCGCCGTCGCTCCCCGTGCGGAGAGCGTGGATTGAAATCGCTGGCGGGCGAAGCCAATAAACATTTGGATGTGTCGCTCCCCGTGCGGGGAGCGTGGATTGAAATGATGTAGCCTTCGCGCGTGTGAGCCGTAAAGACGTCGCTCCCCGTGCGGGGAGCGTGGATTGAAATCACAAGCGTCATCCCTCCCTGCTGTTATTATATCACGTCGCTCCCCGTGCGGGGAGCGTGGATTGAAATATGCTGTTGCTGGACATGGCATCCAGCGCGTACAGTCGCTCCCCGTGCGGGGAGCGTGGATTGAAATTACGCCGTCATCGACGTTGCGCGCGGTTGCGGCATGTCGCTCCCCGTGCGGGGAGCGTGGATTGAAATTATGCGCTGTCACCAGCGAAATACTATGCGGACACGTCGCTCCCCGTGCGGGGAGCGTGGATTGAAATGTTGCAGTCTAACATCAAAAGCATCCGAAAAGAGTCGCTCCCCGTGCGGGGAGCGTGGATTGAAATTGTGTTGGAGATAGCATCCCCAACTCGTACAATTGGGTCGCTCCCCGTGCGGGGAGCGTGGATTGAAATCAGCTCCAATTAAAGGCTGGATTGATTCTGAGTGTCGCTCCCCGTGCGGGGAGCGTGGATTGAAATTCGCAAGCGTGTCCGTCAGACAGGCGATTGCCGTCGCTCCCCGTGCGGGGAGCGTGGATTGAAATCCCAAACAGCGAAAGTTGGATACCGTCCATTGGGTCGCTCCCCGTGCGGGGAGCGTGGATTGAAATAACGGCGATACGCTGGCGGGGCTGCAAACCTATGTGTCGCTCCCCGTGCGGGGAGCGTGGATTGAAATTGTTGTTTCCTTTCTTGCCCTTCTTTGTCGGGTCGTCGCTCCCCGTGCGGGGAGCGTGGATTGAAATACCTCAATCTGGCACCAATCGGAAGTGGTTTCCAGGTCGCTCCCCGTGCGGGGAGCGTGGATTGAAATCTGAAAAGCCCCCAACGGCTGGGGAAGTGAGCACTGTCGCTCCCCGTGCGGGGAGCGTGGATTGAAATTATGTTCTGAGCGTAGGTCAGCGCTCACTCCCGCGTCGCTCCCCGTGCGGGGAGCGTGGATTGAAATGCAACATGCGACCCTAAAAATTACAAGGAAATCGTCGCTCCCCGTGCGGGGAGCGTGGATTGAAATGGCTAATGCATCAATTGCAAAATACGCCATGCCTCGTCGCTCCCCGTGCGGGGAGCGTGGATTGAAATAAGCACGTCTGAATACGATTGAGGGGGCGCTGAAACGTCGCTCCCCGTGCGGGGAGCGTGGATTGAAATATGGTACTCATGTTGTGTCCTCCTATTTTCCGGGACGTCGCTCCCCGTGCGGGGAGCGTGGATTGAAATCAGATTGTGAACGCCGATCTGAATGTGTCGCTGCGCGTCGCTCCCCGTGCGGGGAGCGTGGATTGAAATATTTCGCGCTGGTTGCGTGTTTTTTGTGTGCCTGTCGCTCCCCGTGCGGGGAGCGTGGATTGAAATTGTCCTCCACCGCATTCTGTCTGCGTAGGCAAGGTCGCTCCCCGTGCGGGGAGCGTGGATTGAAATAATTTGTTCACAATTTACGATGGCACTTTGCTGCGGTCGCTCCCCGTGCGGGGAGCGTGGATTGAAATCGTGAAGTCCATTTCTGCGACTTCCTCCGCCGTCTGTCGCTCCCCGTGCGGGGAGCGTGGATTGAAATCAACAGCGCTGGTGACGGACAAGACGCTGACGCTGGTCGCTCCCCGTGCGGGGAGCGTGGATTGAAATCACTTGTTTTTCCTCCTTGTAATCGACTTTCTTTGTCGCTCCCCGTGCGGGGAGCGTGGATTGAAATC
>ERZ779877.912-NODE-912-length-28976-cov-5.697417_pt1 | contig 28976 bp, 28 predicted proteins | sample MGYA00511556_ERZ779877 | MGnify/ENA primary metagenome ERZ779877 (study PRJEB29588, sample SAMEA2159338) | human gut metagenome | biome: human gut; feature: human-associated habitat; material: faeces | place: Denmark | collected 2008/2010 ...
GGCCTGTGATTCCTGCTTCACCTTGAGGACCCGTTGCTCCTGTTGGACCTGTTGGACCTGCTGGACCTGCTGCTCCAACTTCACCTTGAGGGCCTGTGATTCCTGCTTCACCTTGAGGACCTGTTGCTCCTGTTGCTCCTGTTGGACCTGTTGGGCCTGTTGGACCTACTGGACCTGCTGCTCCCACTTCACCTTGAGGACCTGTTGCACCTGTTAGACCTGTTGCACCTGTTAGACCTGTTGCTCCTGTTGGGCCTGTTGGACCTACTGGACCTGCTGCACCTGTTACACCTGTTGGGCCTGTTGGACCAGTTACTCCAGTTGCACCTCTAGGTATTGTAAAATTTAAAATTGCATCTTGTGCTGTACCTGTATTTGTAACTGTAGCATTTGTTCCAGCTGCACCTGTTGAAGTAGTACCAATGCTTACACTTCCAAGTCCTGCTTCTCCAGTAGCTCCAGTTGGACCAGTTGGACCAAAAGCACAACAGCAACTATTTCCTAAATTATTTCTTCTATAATTTTCTATCTTAAGCCAAGCTTTTTGATAATTATTCATATTTCAGCTCCTTCAATATAAGATATGAATAATTATATAAAGTATAAATTATATTTGTCTATTTAAAATATTCTTTTAACTTATTCATACTTTCATCAGTTAAATAAAAATTATAAGTAATTTTATCAGAGTATATTTGATTAAATACAAAATATATAGTTTCATTTTTAGTATAAAACTATGATAAATAATTATGTCCAATATCATTTTTATTTTTAACATACTTTCCAGTTTTTAATATCTCAGTTATTTCTTTAACAACAGTTTTATCAGTTATACTATTTACTAACTCATAAGTTCCAGATATATTAGTTGTTAAATATTGTTTATTATTTTTTCCATCAAACACTCTTATACCGAGTGCTACACCCTCCATATTTTCTAACTTGTTTAAAATGTTATTTACCTCCATCTTATCTAAATTTGTACAATATTCTTTTTCATTTTCAAACACACTTTTAATATGTACTCTTCATTATCATATCTATTACAAGAAAACACCTTAAATGCTAAAGTCTTATAAATAAATTCATTATAATTTTCTTTTAGAGTATATTTCAAAACTGGAATGCTATTATTAACTAAAACATTTAAATAATTCATAAAAAGTTAACATAAAAAAAGAAATATTACCACGAAATGTTATTTCAGGTTAGTAATATTTCATTAACATTAATTACTTCTTGCAGCCACTACTTGCCCATTAGTTGCATTTATATCAACTGAATAGCTTTTACCATCAGAACAGTCTATCGCGTTAAATTGATATCTATAGTAGCCAGCATTATAATCAAATGCCACCTGTGCTATTCTGCACGCATCTTTTGTTAAATTATAATATTTTAATCCTATTTCCATTGCTTTCTCTTCTGTAATAAAACTTGGTAATGAAACTTCTTTACTTTCAATAATCTTACCAGTTACTGAGTCCACTACTAAATGATACTCACTTTCTTTAGAGTACAAAGTAACATATTGAGCTAAACAGTATGAACTTCTCTTGTCGTCTTTAAGTGATGTTGCAATATTTGTAAAATCACTTTCATTTTTACCTAAAGAAGCTAAAGCGTAATCTTTAATTGCTTGTAAACTTATCATTTTGTCATATGTAATTTCAGTTGTAAGAGACATATTTTTCCTATAAGTACACCATACACCACTTGTATCAGTCGCGTCACTTGGTTTAGATACTCTACTAGGTTTTGAAATTGTATTGCCAGAATTATTTGTTTCATTATTTGATGGTTTTGTTGTTTCAGGCTTATTATTTTCTTTTTCTTCATTAACTTTTTCTTCTAGAGCTTTCACTATTTCTTGTGTTTCTTTTATACTTTTATCTTTAATATCTTCTATTTTAATATCAGAGTTTTCACTCACAATACTTTCTAAATAAGCAGCTTTACTTTCAGTAATATCATACTTTTTAGCTAAATCTTTAGCTGTATCTATAATTGTTAGAACAATTATATTATAAGTTACTTCTTTTTCCTTTAGTTCTGTCTCTATTATAGTTTTCACTCTTTCAGTATCTATTCCATCAGTATTTAAAAGTATATCTGCACTTTCAGTAATATAGCCTTTATTTATTAAATTTTCAGTAATACTCTTTAATGCATCTGTTAATTCTTTTTCTTTTAAGTCGTCACTCACTACTTGATTTGCGTCTTCATTTAACGCTACTACATTTACTACCTGACTACTTTTATTAAGTTCAAGTTTTATACTTGGATTTATATCAAGTATTACACTAGAAGTTACTACACTATCAAACTTATTAGTATTTTTTTCTTCCTTATGTAATACTAAATAAATTCCAAAAGCTAAAAACGCTATTATCAAAACAGATAACGATATAATTATTACTTTCTTTTTCATATTACCACTTCCTATAATAAATTATACAAAAATATTATAATTATGTCTAGAAAATATTATCTTAATTTTAATTTTCCACAGTTAATAAATTTATTTTCTTTATAACTAAATTTTTTATTATTAGTATTTGTTGGTAGTTCTATTACAAAAAGTGTCCAGTCTTTAATATTTACTAATAATGATGTATCATCTTTTTTAACTAAGTAGTAAGGAGATAAATCACTCGCATCTTTAATTAAATTATAGTCTCCCCCAGTAAACAAATCTAATACTTTTTCGATTATGTTTAGTTTCTTACTCACAGATAGCACATAAATTTCCCATGGTTCAGAATAGTATTCTTTTAACACTTTAGAGTATGCATCTACTTTATTTTTATATTTTGTCTTATCTAATTCCTTTTGATAAACTAACTTTGGTAAATCTTCTTTACTTAATAACTCATCAATTGTAACATTAAACGTTTTTGATATAGTTTCCAAGTTTGATATATCAGGCATTCCTATGTCACTTTCCCATTTAGTTATAGCTTGACGAGATACATTAATCAAATTTGCCATTTTCTCTTGACTTATATTAAACCTACTTCTTATTTCTTTTAGTTTTTGACCGAACGACATATTTTCACTTCCTTTGTGATTTAATTATATTATAAAAATTTAAAAATTGATAGTTTTACACATGAAAAAAATGCTACTTTTAATAGCATTAATTAATTTTACTAATGTAAACTTTCTTTTCTTTCGATGAAATTTTATCAACTTTATAGCCATAGCCAACTGATTCTTTCTTATATGTTAAAAAAGAATGGTCTATTGAAAAACCTAATATTTCATTTATCTTATCATATGTTAATACATATTTGTCTTCCTTTTTATCTTTTATATATTTCCATAACTTCTCATACTTACTCATATTTACCCCAACTTATCTCCATTTTGTACTTCTTTATCTGGCTTTATTAAAACAACTCCACCATCACTATATGTGCCTAGTATTAATACTTCTGACATAAAGTCAGCAATTTGTCTAGGCGGAAAATTAATAACAGCAAGAACTTGCATTCCTATTAAATCTTCTACTTTATATAAATCTGTTATCTGTGCAGAAGACTTTTTTACCCCAATACTTTCTCCAAAATCAATTTGCAATTGATAAGCAGGATTCTTTGCTTTTTCAAAATTCTTTGCTTGAAGTATAGTTCCTACCCTTATATCTAACTTACTAAAATCTTCAAATGTCGCCACTATTTCATCTCCTTTATATTATTTTTTACTTTCTTCTAAATACCTTTTATACATTTCATCCATACTTGATACATATTCTTTATCCTGCTTTACTCTAAACTTTTCATATTCATTTAAAGCTTTTTGAAGAGCTTGTTCATGAGATATTTTACCTGAACTAGTTAAGACTTTCTTTTTTCTATATTTTAATAAATCATCTGCAACTTCAATCCAGTCTTTCATAAACATAACCTTTTGCTCTTTTGCTTCTGTTTCTGCTACATCTAGAAAAAGATTTGTTAAATCGTTTAATTTATCTAACTCTTCTTTTTCTAAATAGTTTTTGGCAATACTAATATCATATTTCATTATTTTACCATTTGGACTATTTTTCCAACTAGTAAGTCCCATATGTATTTTTTCGCTATCAACTCTTTCGTAAATAAGCTCAGCTGCAGTTTTACCAGTAATAGCATAGTGCAACTTATTTTGAACTATTTTAAAGAATGTATATGCTTCCTCAGAATCCTTGTTATAATCAATACTTGTCGATTCAAATACATCTGTAATTTTTTGGTACAGCCTTCTTTCACTCAGTCTGATTTCTTTTATAGTTTGTAACAATTCTTCATAATAGTCTTTTCCAAACTTAGGTCCATTTTTCATTTTTTCTACATCTATTACAAAACCTTTAATCATATAATCTTTTAATATCTTTGTAGCCCAAATTCTAAATTTAGTTGCTTTTTTAGAATTAACTCTATATCCGACTGCAATAATAGCATCTAAATTATAAAATTCTAATTTCCTATTAACATTACGCTTTCCTTCTTTTTGAACTACCGAGATTTTCTCGGTAGTTGAATTTCTATCCAACTCATTTTCTTTAAATATATTTTTCAAATGTAAACTAATATTGTCAGAACTACATTCAAACAAATCTGCTATACTCTTTTGAGTTAACCATATTGTTTCATCTTTCAGTATTACATCTACATTAATTTTACCATCATCAGTTTCATACAGTAGTATGTTACTTTCATTCATATATCTCACATCCTTTTACTATTATTTTATAAATCATAATGAAGCAGAATTTATAAAAAAATTATTTAAATATAATCTCTTCATCTTTAAGTATAACTGTAACTACATCTTAATTTTAACACATATATGTTCGCTTGTCAATTAAATATTTAACGTTTCTAAAAAATGTTATAGTTCAGTCAAAATATTAAAAAATAAGTGAGTTTTGCTCACTTAAAATGTAGATATATTTTATATAATTTTCCAACTTATTTTAAAATTTTCTTTCTAACACACAGAATGTCTCAACATGATAAGTATTTGGAAACATATCAAAACATTTTACTTTATTTAAAGTATAATGTTCACTAAGAAGTTTAATATCTCTTGCAAGTGTCATTGCCTCACATGAAATATAGATAATCTTATTTGGTAAAAATTCTTTAATTACATTTATTGTCTTTTTGTCCATACCACTTCTAGGTGGGTCAGTTATAATTACATCTGGTTTAACACTAATTTTATCTATTAAATCTTCTACTTTTCCACACATGAAGTCTACATTATCAACACCATTTAGCTCTAGATTTGCAACTGCATTCATATAAGAGTTCTTGTTTACTTCAATAGACAATACTTTTTTTGCCTTTTTAGAAGCCACTATACTAAGTGTACCAACACCTGAATATAAGTCAAGCACATTTGTAGTAGTATCTAAATTACTTTCTAATTCTTTAAATAAAAGACCACAAATATAAGAATTCACTTGAAAGAAACTTTTAATATCTATTCTAAATTTATAATCATTAATATTCATTATTAAATACCTGTTCTTTTCATTACTGATTACATCACTACCGTTTGTCCTGATTACATAACTATCGCTTGATTTATCACTGACGTTATCTATTTCTTCATTTAATTTATCATCAAGTAATAAACACTTTTCAATATTAATTACTTCGTTTGTCCCTTCTTTCATATAGCCTACTTCATTATTACTAATATGTAAAGTTACTTTATTTCTATAGTTTAGTACTTTATCACTTGGTACGATTTCTAAGTCAGTTACTATTCCTGCATATTTTTCTAATATATTTTTTACTTTATCTTTTTTAAAATCTAACTGAGCACAATAAGACATATGCATTATATTACATCCTCCACACACCTCATAGTATGGACAAGCAGGAACAACACGATTATCAGAAGTACTTATATATTTAGTAACTTTCCCTAAATTAAACTTTTTATATTCCTTAGTTATTTCAATATCTGCCACTTCTTTAGTAAGTATGTTTGAAATAAATGTAATCTTATTATCTATTTTAGTAATACCTTTTCCTTCATGATTTAATTTTGTTATAGTTACTTCCATATTTCTATCGTGCCTTCTTCTCCATTAATTTTTACCTCAGTAGCGCTTTTTAATTTTTCAAAATCTAAACTACTAATTTTTGTAATACATGGAACATTAAGTTCTCTTGCAATAATTGCAGCATGACATAGTAAACTTCCTTTTTCAGTTACTAAGCCACCTACTTTTTCCAAGATATTCATCCATCTTACATCAGTTTTCTCTGCAAGTAAAATACTGCCTTCTACAAAATTATTTACATTTTTAAAATCTTTCAAATAAACGAGTTTTCCTTCATAAACACCAGGAGATACACCTAGACCAGTTATTAAATTACCATTACTAGTCTTATTATTCAAATTAATTTTAACTTGCTTTGTAATACTTCTAAGTTGTAATAATACAAGTTCATTATCTATAATAGCCCATTCTAAATCACATAAATTACCCAAAGATTTTTGAATATTTATAAATGTTTTTCCAATATTTATACCACATAGTAATGTGTTATCATTTTCTTTAAACTCTACACATGTGCTTGTTAGTTCTCCCGATACTAATTTTTCTCCAACATCATTTACATATTCATAAATGCCTTTATTAACATCAATTCCAAACCATACACCTGAACAAGTAACTTCTTTATACTCATTTATAACAACAGCCATTTCTCCATTTTTAAGTTTATTTTTTTCTATATAGTTTCTAACTCTTTCAGAATTAACTGAATCTTTTACTTTGTTTATATTATAAAGTAAATCATTATATGAAACATCTAAATAACTTTCAAACATTCCTGCAAAAGAGTATTTATCTCCATCTTCCACTGCACATGAACTTCTTACTGAATATCTGATATTTTTATTTAATATGTTAAGTACAAATGCATCTATATTTATGTTTGTAGGTATAACATATGTAAGAGGTATTTTAAAACCTAAGCTATAAAGACAAGCTAACCCATAAGCTTTTCCACCAATTAAAAGAGTTAACTGTTCTTTTGGAAAAATGCTATAAAGAAGAGATAATATTTCTATATTAAGTATTTGTTTATTTCTTAATTTTTCAAAATAAAAAGTATAATTTTCAGGATAAGGACATGATATTTCATTAAGTAGTTTTTCTAAAACTGTTCTTCCTAAAAAATTTTGTTTTTCTTGATATTCCTTTATAAAGAAATATTTTTTTATAAGTGTATCTTCACTTTCATTAATCCCGTCTATTTCTTCTAAAGAAACTAAATAATTTGATCCATAACGTTCTTTTAACTCATTTATTAAATCGTTAGAAAATTTGCTGTTTTCTGTTATTAATTCAATAATGCTAAAATAATTTTCTAATTCTATTATGTAATCATAGTTTCTAGTTTGCTCAATTTTTTTTATTATCTCTAATTCTTTTTTATATACAATGTCACATAAACTTGGTATATTTTCAAAATTAATTTTTTCTAAAAAATTTAAAAACTCTTCATTAATTATACTATAAAGCAACATTTTATTAACATTATCTATACTAAACATTAAACATAATTTTTGCCTTAATTTATTTATATTCATCTTTAACACCTTCTTTAATTTAATTTTATCAAAAAAAGTCATAATTGTCTATGAATTTAAATTTTACTATGACATTTTCAAGAATTTTACTATGTCGTTTTCAAAAGTTTTGCTATGTCATTTTCAAAAAGTATATTTTGGTAAAGTTTGACAATAATAGAAATATGAATACATTAGATATAATTAAAAACTTATATAAATTAAAAGAAAACATGCCTGACTTGATAATCAAAAAAATCAACATTGGGCTTTTTAAGCATGTATACGTGGTATCAAATGAAAGTGTAAGTAGTGGTGACAGAATAAATGATTTTATATTAAAATATTTTAGTAACAAAAGTATCATTGGTAATAAGGTGCTTGAAAACTTAAAAAAAGACATTAATGAATATATACCAAGCATCAACTTTAAAAGTGTCACTGACGAAAAAAAACTATATGAACTACTATTTAGTGGATTTACTTTAGTAATTTACAAAAGTACTTGCATTGCATATGAAACAAGGGCCGAATTAGATAGAGGCGTAACTGAACCAACAAGCGAACCAGTTATTCGTGGACCTAAAGATTCATTTACTGAAAACTATCAAAAGAATTTAGGTCTTATTAGAAAAAGGGTTAAAAGTGAACACCTGCTAATAAAAGAACTTACTCTAGGCGTGCAAGGGAAAAGCAAAGTAGGACTTTTATACATGGACAATATTTGTGAAGATGAGTTAATTAATGAAGTTTATTCAAAATTAAAAAATATCAATGTAGATGGTGTAATGGATGTTAACTATTTAAAATATTACATAGATTGTTCTAATAAAACATTGTTTCCAACTTTAATGTACACTGAAAAACCAGATGATGCATCAAGATATTTACTTGAAGGAAGAGTAATAGTTACAATGGAAAACTCTCCAAGTGTAATAGTATGCCCTACATTCTTTGTAGATTTTTTTCAAAACAGTGAAGACTATTATCATAAACCTTTCTTTTCAACATTCATGAGAGTTATTAGACTTCTTGCATTTATTTTAGCTATTGTTACCCCAGCTTTCTTTATAGCAATAACATCATACGACCCTGAAATTCTTCCAGTAAACTTATTAATAAACTTCTCTATGCAAAGGAGTAATGTCCCCTTTCCAATAATTATTGAAGCATTTATCCTTTTATTTACATTTGAACTATTATATGAGGGAGATGCAAGAACTCCAAACAATCGTGGTGCTTCCTTAAGTATTCTAGGTGCTTTAGTTTTAGGAGATGCAGCAGTAAGTGCTGGCTTAATTTCCCCCATCATGGTAATCGTAGTCGCTATTAGTTCAATAAGCAGTTTAATATTTATTTATTATGATATGCAAGGAAGTATTAGATTTTGGAGATATTTTCTTATGTTTATTTCTGGATTATTTGGAATAATTGGTTTTATTATGGGTATACTTTTTCTCGTTATAAATCTATGTAGTATCAAAACATTTAATAAACCCTACACCGTTCCAATTTTTCCTTTCATGTTTAGTGAACAAGGTAATGCTATTTTAAGAAAAGATATTAAATCATTAAATAAGAGACCTAGCTATGTAACTAAAAAGAATATCTTTAGAAAGGGGTAATTTATGAAAAAAGTTATTTTACTAATATTTTTAACTTTTGTTTGTACAGGTTGTTATAACTATAAAGAACTTAACGAGCTCGGCATCGTAAGCGCTATGGGGATTAGCAAAGATGGTGACTTATATAATTTAGACATTCAATTAGTGAATGTTTTAGATAGTGAAAAAAGTGGTCTTAATAAAAGCCCAATTACAGTTATAAGTGGACAAGGTAAAACAATATTTGAAGCAGCAAGAAGTATGAATAAAAAAACAAGTAAAATTTTCTTTTTAGCTGATGTTGATTATGTGTTTTTAGACCAAAGTGTTTTAAATGATGGACTTGATGAGATAATGGATTTCCTTGTTAGAGACACTAGACTATCTTTAAATTTTCTAATTATAACATCTACTGAAAATAAAAGCATTGATATTTTGTCTAGTATAAGTCATTTTGATACAAACTCTGCAAATAATTTATATGATGCTATAATGAATAGTGAAACCAGATATGGTGGAATTAACAGTCTTCATGTAAGAGAATTAATAAACAATTACTATGAAAAAGGAAAAGATACAATATTTCCAAATGTTTATATAAAAGATACTACTAAAAGTAGTGAAAACAATAGTCTTGAAGACTCAAAAAGTGAAAGCAATGTTGAAGTAAAAAACATGGTATTTTTTAAAGACAAAGAAGTAATAGAATTAACTGATGAAGAAACAAAAGGAGTAAACTTCTTGAGAAACAAAATTAAAAATGCAACTTTGACAATCAAGTGTGACGGAGGTTACTTTACTATTGAAACTCTAGAAAGTAAAATGAAACTAATTAGCAAGTTAGATGTAGACACAATTAATGTTAAGGGAAGTATTGGTGCTGAAATTGTTTATTATGGCTGTAAAGACAATTTAAGTGATACAAATGTATTAAAGAGTATTAGCAAAAAAGCTGAATTAGAAGTTGAAAGTTATATTAATGAGTCCTTTAATAAAAGTAAACGATATAACTATGACTTTCTAGGACTTGGTAACTACATATATAAAAATAACTATAACTATTTTGACTTTAATAATAAAGACTGGAACAAAGAAGGACTAAATAAACTAAATTTAACATACAAGATAGATGTATCACTGTATAAACAAGGGAATTTAAGAGGTGACTTATGACAAATTACAAACTAAGTAGTTTAAGTTTTACTTTTATATTTATATGTATTATTAATGCAATGCTACCAGGTACTTTAATTCCATATATGCTAGTTACTGCAAAAACAAGTATATTTATAAGTATGTTTATAGGTTTTCTTCTTGGACTTCTAATAATCTTTCTATTCTTTAAAATATTTGATTTTCTTCCAGAGTACAGTTTATTTAAAAAAATAGATTACGTTTTTCCTAAGTTTTTAAGTAAAATTATAGTTATAATAATTCTAATATTTATGTTTATCTTTGCAGTATTTGTATTTTGGAGATACTCCACATTTATATCTTTAGAGTTCCTTGCTGAAACACCTAATAGTTTGATCACATTAATATTAATATTACCTGTTATATATTCAACAATGTATGATATAGATACTCTTGCAAGACTTAGTACATTCTGTGTTTTTATAGGTGCATTTTTATATTTTAATAATGCGTTTTCTCTTATTAAACAAGTAGACTTTAGTAATTTATTACCACTTCTAAATAATGATTTCATCCACATTTCTAAAAGTTCAATTATGTTTTCAATGCTATGCGTTGTTCCCATATTGAGCCTTCTTGTTATTCCAAAAGATAACATAGTTGATAAAGAAAAGGTTAAAAAAAGCATATTAATTGGATATAGTGTTAATACTATCTGTGTATCAATAATATTTCTTTGTATCATTGGTGTTCTTGGAATTGATGTAAGTATATTATTTACCTTTCCTAGTTATGAAGTATTAAAAACTATAAATATGTTTAGTTTTCTTGATAATATAGAAAATATTAATATTCTAATATGGGTATTATTTATGACTTTAAGTTTACAATACAACTTACAAACTATTAAAACAGGACTTTATGAAGTATTCAATATCAAAACTAAAAAGAAACAATATATTGTTATGGGGTTAATTATAACTTCACTTATAGGTGTGATAATTTATTTAATACCATATGAAAACTATATAAATAAGTATAAGAATATGTATGCTTACTCGCCTTTCATATTACTAGTAACTTCAGTTATCATAGTAAGTTTTGTATATATTTGTGGAAAAATCAAAGAAAAATCACAAAAATCATAGTTTTTTACTAAAAACACTTTACTTTTACTAAATAATTTGGTATATTATTGTTGTCCCGAGAGGGATAAATATTCACAAATGTGTTCAACACACAAGAAGCCTGGCTCGTCCAGGTTTTTAAATTATCATAAAAAGTATTTACAAATTTAGATTTAAAAAGTATAATTAATAATGTGACTGCCCCATAGCCAAGTGGTAAGGCAATGGATTCTGACTCCATCATTCGCAAGTTCGAATCTTGCTGGGGTAACCAAAATTGAACTTTAACTTTTCTATAAGTTTATTATAAAGGAAAGGAGGAATGCATGAAAGAAAATTTGATTAAAACAGAAATGAATGTTAATAATGAAAAAATAAGTGTTATGAGAATTGGAAATGAAGAATATATTTCATTAACTGATTTAGCAAAGTATGCAAATCCCACTGACCCATCCGGTGTAATAAGAAATTGGATGTCAAACAAAAATTCTTTTGAATTTTATAGTTTATGGGAAGAATTAAATAATGAAAATTTTAATTCCGTGGAATCACACAGAATTAAAATTGAAGAAGTAGGATATAATAGGTTCACCATGACACCAAGTAGATGGAAAAAGGATTTTAATGCAATAGGTATTATTCCTAGTAGTGGGAAATATAGTGCTGGTACATTTGCTCATTCAGATATTGCATTAGAATTTGCAAGTTGGTTAAGTCCAGAATTCAAATTATATTTAATCAAAGAATTTGAAAGATTAAAAAGAAATGAAGCATATCAAGAAAAAATTGACTGGAATGCAAGTAGAATATTATCTAAGGCAAATTATAAAATACACACCGATGCAATAAAAAAATCAATAGTCCCTAATTTAGTTACAGATAATCAGAAAAAACACGCATATTCTACTGAAGCAGATTTACTAAATGTTGCTTTATTTGGTATGACAGCAAAAGAATGGAAAGATAAAAATTCAGGATTAAAAGGAAACCAAAGAGACTACGCTGATATCAGACAACTTTTAGTTTTATGTAATTTAGAAACCATAAATGCCACAATGATTAATGATAAAATAGCGCAACCCACTAGGTTAGAAAAACTAAATAAAATAGCCATAGAACAATTAAAAATATTGGAAAATGATGAAAATCTTACCAAACTTAAAACAACTGAATTTATGAAAATTGAAAATAAATAAAAAATATAACAAGATATACGATTTTGTTATATTTTTTATTTAAACAGCTTTTTCGTTTTTATTAAATAAGAAATTCTTTTAGAATTCATAAGTGGGTTATGTGCTAGTGTGTCACATCTTTGTACTTCATACCTTTTGAGTTGTAAATCATAATTCTTTTCCACATCTTCCATAGTTATAGGTGTATCATGATATTTTACTAAATAACACACTTCATTAATAACACTTTCTTCATAATTGAGTCTAGTTAAAACTTTTCTAGTAATCATTTCACTAATTACTGGATGATTTGGAAAATGTCTAACTTCTCCATCTTCTACACAAGAAAGTGGTTTTCCAATATCATGAAATAACAAAGCAAGTCTAATAATATAATCATTTTTTGAGTTTTCTAAAGCTTTCAAAGTATGAATAAATACATCTAAATTATGATGTGGATGTTTTTGGTCAAACCCTATCATAGGCTTTATTTCAGGAATAATTGTTAACAAATAATCTAAGTTATTTAATATTTCATTACTTACATTTTCACTAGTCAAAATCATTTTTAAGTTCATGAATCCACCTCACAGTACTAGTTTATCATGTTTTTAAAAATAAATAAAGACCAACATTCGTTAATCTTTATCATTAAAGTAAATATACTTATTAAGATAGCTTTCAAAAGCTTCCTCATCTTGATACTTATCTAAATCTTCATCCGAATTAGCATCCAAATAACTAACTATTTCTTTATCTTTCACAATAATAATAGAAGGTGCATACTTCACAGTTTCATATAAATAAGTACTTTTAAATTTATCAAATGAAATTGAAATAAAATCAATATTATATTTTTTCATAAAACTTTCAAAAATCTTATCACATGAAACAGCTAAATTACAAAAATTATTGTAAGTAAATAATACATAAGTATCACTTTCTAAAGTAGTTAAATCGTCTACTTTTATAAACTCACCCTTATTATAATAACTACTTGTTAAATATATTCGTTTTGTACCATCATCTTGATTAGTCTTATTACTAAAGCAACCTGTTAATAAGAATACGCTTAGCACTATTACTACTATCTTTTTCATTATTTTACCTCAGTTAATGATTTAAAATCTATATCATGATAAGTAACTTTCCAAAAGTCATATGTAGTCTTACCATCTTTAATAGTTTTAACTTGTACATTATTTTTACCATTATAATACCAGTACCCACCAACATCATAAATTTTGTTTTCATCCCAGCCTAAACTTACTAGAAGATTTTTAGTCATGCCAGCATAACCTCCACCTCCACACATTAAGAAGATTACTTTATCTTTTGGAAAATAATACTCTAAGTATTCGATTGACTCTTCATAGTTAGCAACATACTTTCCATCCACTTCTTTAAATAATGTTTTTCCAGTATATGACTCTCCTACTATTTCAGGTAAACCTTTTACTTCAGTTAAATATGGATAAGGCACTACTTCAAAACCTTTAACAAAACCTGAAATATATGAGTCTCCTCCAATTGCTTCATAATTTCCTGGATCTTTAAGCATTCTCATATCTCTATATACCACGTCTTCTCTACCTAAGTACTCGTCTAATGTTTCTTCATTAATATTTTTGTCTATACCGAGAGTCCCTCTTTCTCCACCAGTAACTTCTGGAAGTGGTAATTCTTTTAATGGGCTTTTACTATTGTTAAAAATAAAATACCGTGGTACAATAACTACATAAACGTTGATATTAGAAAAGCATTGACGGAAAGAGTAATGTGATAATGCCATCCAGAGAGAGCACGAATGGTGGAAGTTTGCTTATGGTTATGTTGCATGAAGACCACTCCCAAGCTGTGCGCATAAGATTGTATTCCGAAGCGTCACCGTGTAGCTGCGTTATAAGCGAAGAGTTAAAGTTAAGGTGGAACCGTGCTTAGCACCCTTAAGTGTATTTATATGCACTTAAGGGTTTTTTAATATCAGGAAGAATAAGGAGATAATTAAAATGGTTAATTTTAAAGAAGACGAACAGTTAAAAATGTTAAACCATTCATGTGCACATCTTATGGCACAGGCAATCAGACATCTTTATCCGCATGCCAAGTTCTGGGTAGGTCCTGTAGTTGCGGAAGGCTTCTATTATGATGTGGATCTTGGTGATGATGTTATCAGGGATGAAGATGTTGCGGCAATAGAGAAAGAAATGAAGAAACTTGCCAAGAAAGGCGACAAGATTGTCCGCAAAGAGATTTCCAAGGAAGAGGCTCTCAAGATGTTCGGCAATGACGAATATAAGGTTGATCTCATCTCTGACCTCGAAGACGGAACCATTACATGTTATGAGCAGGGCAATTTCACGGATCTCTGCCGTGGACCTCATGTTGACAATACGAGACTCTGCCGTCATTTCAAGCTTGTAAGACATTCAGGCGCATATTGGAAGGGCGACAGCAGCAATAAGATGCTTCAGAGAATTTACGGAGTATGTTTCCCAACAGCGGAGGAACTCGAAGCACATCTGCAGCTTCTTGAGGAAGCTAAGGAAAGAGACCACAGAAAGATCGGCAAGGATATGAATCTTTTTATGGTGGACGACCTTGTCGGACGCGGACTTCCGATGTTTCTGCCAAAGGGTTATACAATATGGCAGGAACTTGAAAATTATATTAAGGCCAAGGAGCGTAAGCTCGGATATCTTCATGTAATGACACCTTGTGTTGGTACAGTCAATCTCTATAAGACATCCGGACATTGGGATCATTACAAGGAAAATATGTTCCCGGCAATGGAAGTTGAGGGAGAGTCATTTGTATTAAGACCGATGAACTGCCCGCATCACATGATGATATATGCTAATAAGATGCACTCATATAAAGATCTTCCTATAAGAATCGGAGAGATTGCGCATGATTTCAGATTTGAAGCCAGCGGAACACTTAAGGGAATCGAGAGAGGCCGTCACTTCTGCCAGAATGATGCACATATTTTTGTTACACCGGAACAGATAAAGGACGAGTTTACCAATGTTGTAGATCTTATTTTCAGCACATATAAGGATTTTGGCATCACGGATTACCGCTGTGTGCTTTCACTCAGAGACCCGGCCAACAAGACCAAATATCATGATGATGATGAGATGTGGGATAAGGCAGAGAATGCACTCAGAGAGGTTATGAACAGCCTCGGAATAGAATATACCGAAGAAATAGGCGAGGCAGCATTCTACGGACCGAAGCTTGATGTCAATGTTAAACCGGCAGTAGGTAACGAATATACGCTTTCCACATGCCAGCTTGATTTCTGCCTTCCGGCCAAATTTGAACTCACATATGTTGACAAAGATGGCGAGAAGAAGACACCGGTTGTCCTCCACAGAGCAATTCTCGGCTCACTTGACAGATTTATGGCATATATTCTTGAAGAGACCAAGGGAAATCTTCCTACATGGCTTGCACCGGTACAGGTTAAAGTTATACCGATTAAGACAGATGATGAGGAACTTATGGCATATGCCCATGAAATCTGTGATGTACTTGAAGCACATAATGTCAGATATGAGCTTGATGACAGGGCAGAGAAGATGGGATACCGCCTCAGGGAGGGACAGATTCAGAAAGTTCCGTATCTCCTTGTAATAGGAGCCAGTGAGAAAGCTGACAGAACTGTTTCCTGCACCCTTCACGGACAGAAGGAAAAGACAGTATTCGGTCTTGATGAATTTGTTGAGAAGATTGATAACGAGATTAAGAATAAGCTCAGATAATATTCTCATACAACGATAAACATATTGGATTCACAGCATATTATGTAATATAAACGCATATATGAAGGGAATCAAAGGATATGGCACAATTTACCAATCAGGCGCAGATCCGTTATGGAAATGCGGTTGCCAATTCAAACATTGCCGTCGGTGAAATACTTGAGGTGCTTTCGGCATCCAAAACAGCGGTAAGAACAACCTACGGACAAAATGACAGTGTGACATATATTGTCAGCATAGTCAATGCAGGAACAGTCCCTGTTACAGGACTTACACTTTCGGATAACTTGGGAGCTTATACTTTCGGAACCGGTTCACTTACACCGTTAACTTATGTTGAGGGTACGGTAAAATATTATGTGAATGGTACCTTACAGACAGCTCCTGCGGTTACCACAGCTCCGGTCTTTACGATCACGGGGATAACGGTGCCGGCCGGAGGAAATGCCATGATAATCTATGAGGCGATGGTAAACCGGTATGCACCTCTTGATGCAGGTTCGTCAATTACCAACAATGCTAATATAAGCGGAGGCGGAATTACACCTGTTACCGTAGATGAGATAGTGCGTGCACAGACGGCACCGCTTTTGACAATTACCAAATCGATAAGCCCGGTTCCGGTTACCGAAAACGGAACGATCACTTACACCTTCCTTATCCAGAACGGTGGAAGTGCTGATGCCGATGCGGCTTCAGGTGTTACGGTATCGGATAATTTTGATCCGGTGCTTACTAATCTTACAGCAACGTATAACGGTACACCGCTTGTGCCGGGCACAGATTACACATATAATGAGACATCGGGTGAATTTGTGACAACAGCCGGCAGGATAACGGTACCGGCCGCAGTTTTTACACAGGATGCAACAACCGGTATATGGGCAATAAATCCGGGAGTCGGAACGCTTGTGGTAACAGGAACTATATAATATTTTATCCCGTGGGAGAATTCCTGCGGGATTTCCGTTTAAACATTGTCACATTATTGCAAAATATGTTAAAATATCAATTATCAGAATACATCACGGAGGAACACATATGGAATACGACGAGTCAGTCTTTAAAGAGAAAGCTAACCGGAGAGCAAGAAGAATATGGCTGATATTTGCCATTCTCCTTTCAGCCAATTACGGAAGCGATCTGGCAAACGGTTTATCTACATCAACATACTATATTATTTTTCTGGCATTATGCTGGATACCGATCATTTCAGGAGAAATATTACTTCGTGCCAAGGGTTTTGCAACCGAAGCATACAAGTATAATCTTGTAATCGGGTATGGTGTATTCTACACATTCGTGATAAGTACAACGGAATCACCTATTGCTTTTACATATATTCTTCCGGTTACAAGCCTTCTTGTGTTATACAAGAACAAGAAATTCATGGTGACATGCGGAATTGTTAATTCGCTGATAATAGCCGGAAGTTCCGTGTACAGATATATGAACGGATTTAATACCGCGTCCGATCTGAAAAATTACCAGCTTGAGCTGGCATGTATCATATTATGCTATGTGTGCTATGTAATGTCCATAAAGCATCTGAATGAGTCCGACGGTGCAATGACGGACAGTATCAAGGCCGACCTTAAAAGGGTTGTAACCACGGTTGAGAAGGTTAAACAGGCAAGTAATTCAATAATGGACGGCGTGACGGTAGTCAGGGAACTGGCCTCAGAGAATTCACACGGTGCCAATATTGTCGTTGACAGTATGGACAGGCTCAGAGAGAACAATGAGAGGCTGCATAAGTCGACGGATTCATCCAGCCAGATGACTACGGATATTAATCTTCAGGTTAATAATGTTGTCGGAATGATTGATAAGATGGTGGCCCTTACCGCAGAGTCCGGCAAGCATGCCAGGGTAAGTTCATCGGATCTTGACAGCCTTATCGATACAACAAAGACGATGGCATCATTATCGGAAGAGATCGGAAATATACTCCGCACGTTTAAAGATGAATTTGCCATGGTAAAGAACGAGACAGGAACAATAGAAAATATTTCCGGACAGACCAATCTTCTTGCACTCAATGCTTCCATAGAGGCTGCAAGAGCCGGAGAGGCCGGAAAGGGATTTGCGGTTGTAGCCGATCAGATACGTTCGCTCAGTACAGATACAAGGGCGTCATCGGGGACAATCAAGGAGGCACTTACAAGGCTTGATGATACATCCGTCAAGATGACTGATTCCATAGAACAGACATTACAGCTTATACAGCTTACACTTGACAAGGTTATGCTTGCGGCCGGCAATATTGCTAAGATATCGGAAGATGCGGGTGAGCTTGATAACAATATCAGAATGATAGATACAGCCATCAAAGATGTTGAATCATCGAATATTCATCTTGTGGATAACCTGACTGAGGTAACCGGAATTGTTGCCGATATGACCGAGAGTGTCACGGACTCCAATGAAATAAGCAAGAGAATGCTCAGTAAATACGACGAAACCGCATCCAATATTAACTCAATCGAGAAAGTTGTTGAATCGCTTATGTGTGAACTTGGCATAGGCGGATTCATGGGCGTTGAGGATCTTCTGCCCGGTATGAAACTCATGGTAGAGGTTGGAACGGATAACAAGTATTATGGTGAGTTAATCTCACATGATGACGATGTCATGACGATAAGACTTAATAATGATGGTATCATTGCTGATAATACGGAGTGTAAGGTGCAGATTACAGTGGGCAATGTCCTTTATTGCTGGGATAAGGTCCGTGTCAAAGGAACCGGAGCGGCGAGAACCTACAGCGTATTTATTGAGTCCAGACCTAAGATAAATAACAGGCGTAAATATCCGCGTGTCGACATAGATAATTCCTGTACCGTCACGATTAAGGATACCGGCAGAAGTATAGAATGTAAGCTTGACAACATAAGTGCGAACGGTTTTGCATTTATTACAAGGGATGCATGTTTTATGGATCATAAGTCGGAAGAGATATCAATGGAGATACATGATTTTGTGCTTACAAGACATAACAGATTAGAAGGCCGTGTAATAAGATGCTCAGACGATGAAGGTTCGTATATTGTAGGATGCCAGATGCCTGAGGATGATTTCTTTATCAGGGATTATGTAAGCGAAAGACTCAAGAAAGAGAAAAACCAGAGAAAATAATGAATACAAGAGAAGAAGCATTGGAATACGGACTGACTTTTCCAGGAACTTATGTGGATGCGCCGTTTCATGACCGTAACTGGCAGTTAGTCAGGGTAAGGCCATCAGAAAAAGCTTTTCTGTGGACATATGAGCGTAATGGATACATTAACATTAATGTCAAGGTAAATCCTGAATGGCGGGATTTCTGGCGGGATGCTTTTGAGGCCGTGATACCCGGATGGCATCAGAATAAGGAACACTGGAATACGATAATTCTGGACGGAAGCATACCGGACGATACGATCAGAGACATGATAGCACAGAGCTATGATCTGGTTGCGGATAATCCGACAAAAAGGATATACGATGCCGTATGCAATATCCCGAAGGGAAAGGTGGCCACATACGGTCAGGTTGCGGCACTTGCGGGTAATCCTAAGATGTCAAGGGCTGTCGGCAATGCACTCCATAAGAATCCGGATCCGGACAGGATTCCGTGTTACAGGGTTGTCAATTCAAAGGGAGAGCTTTCGGGCGCATTTGCTTTCGGCGGTAAGAACATACAGGCGGAGAGACTTATGGCGGATGGAATAGAAGTTGTCAACGGCCGCGTTGATCTGAAAAAATACGGAATATAAAAATTAACACTTACATAATTTTGTAAAGTGTGTTAAGATGATATGTATTCAAATTTATATGGTTATAATTGGAAACGCACAATCCTCCGGGATGATAACGAACAACACATTCATTATTATTCAGGAGGATTTTTTTATGCCGAAAAATAAGTTTCAGGATGTCATATTTACGGCCATTATGGCGACAATAATGGTATATGGTATGATAGTTTATAACGTTGCGTTAAATATGGGAGGAGTGTATGCCGCTACATTTACCGCGGCACTGCATGAGATGCCGATAATGGTGCCGATAGCATTTGTGTTGGAATTTTTTCTGGTTGGTTTTTGTGCATTATTCACAAAAATAGGAAACTAACTTGGTAAAAGTTGAAAGCGAGGAATAAATTTTATAAAAAGGTTGTAAATTGTATACCAGGTGGTATAATAAGGTGTTTTGTACACTTTATAGGAATGGAATGGAGAAGAAATGAAACAATTTACACCCAAATTATTTGATGTCCTTAAGACATCATATAGCAAAGAACAGTTATTCAAGGACATTATAGCCGGAATAATCGTCGCGATAATAGCATTGCCGCTTTCAATCGCACTCGCGCTTGCATCGGGAGTGCGACCGGAACAGGGAATCTACACGGCGATTTTTGCCGGCTTTGTTATATCCTTCCTTGGTGGAAGCCGCGTGCAGATTGCGGGCCCAACGGCCGCATTTGCGACTATTGTGGCCGGAATTGTAGCCAAAAACGGTATGTCAGGTCTTGTGACAGCGACAATTCTTGCCGGCATTATCCTTATAATAATGGGAATATTTAAGTTTGGTAATCTTATAAGATTCATACCTTATACGATAACAACAGGATTCACAATAGGAATTGCCGTTACTATTTTTGTCGGTCAGATAAAGGACTTCCTTGGTTTGACATTTACCACATCACCAATCGAAACAATCGATAAGGTCAAGGCGGTAGCAGCATCGATAGGTACTTTTAATTATCAGGCATTGATTGTCGGAATGGTATCACTCCTTATACTTATTTTTCTGCCGAAGATAAAAATATTCAGCAAGATTCCGCCGTCACTTATAGCGGTAATCGTAGCAGTTGTCATGGTTAAAATCCTTAAGATGGATGTTAAGACCATAGGTGACTTATATACAATATCAAGCGCGTTTCCGAAACCGGCGTTACCGGATCTGAGTTATTCGGCAATTGCCGGGCAGATTCCGAATGCGTTTACGATAGCAATCCTTGCGGGAATTGAATCATTGCTTTCATGTGTGGTATCGGACGGTATGATAGGAAGCAGGCACAAACCTAATATGGAACTCATCGCACAGGGTGCCGGAAATATTGTTTCCGCACTTTTCGGAGGTATTCCGGCAACGGGAGCAATCGCAAGAACTGCCGCAAACGTCAAGAACGGCGGCCGTTCACCGATAGCAGGAATGGTTCATGCCATAACACTTCTGGTAATACTTGTGGTTCTTATGCCTTATGCGGCATGGATTCCGATGCCGGCCATTGCCGCAATACTTTTTATCGTTGCATATAATATGAGCGGATGGAGAGAATTTATTTCTCTTATTAAAGATTCGCCAAAAAGTGATATAATAGTGCTTGTGGCAACATTCGTTCTCACGGTCGTATTTGACCTTGTGGTTGCCATTGAAGTAGGAATGGTTCTTGCGGCGCTTCTGTTCTTAAAGAGAATGGCTGACGTGACGGAAATCAAGAGCTGGAAATATATCGGTGATGATATAGATGAGAATGATGATCCGGAGCACATTAATCTTAAGCAGGTTCCAAAGCATACACTGGTGTACGAGATAATCGGACCGATGTTTTTTGCGGCTGCCGACAAATTTCTGGAGATTTCAACGGGACCGGATACCAGAGTTCTTATAATAAGGATGCGTGGTGTGCCTGCAATGGATATGACGGCTCTTCGCTCACTTAAGAAAATATATGCCCTCTGCAATAAGAAGGGTATAACATTGATTCTTTCGCATGTCAAAGAACAGCCGCTTCATATGATGGAAAAAGCAGGTTTTGCCGATGAAGTGGGAAGAGAGAATTTCTGCGCCAATATAGATGCTTCCATCGCAAGAGCACAGGAGATAGAATTAGGATAATACCAGGAGTGATGACAATGAAATATTCTGAATGTATAGACGCGGCGAGACCGCGTATAGGACAGTTCTGCAAAGCGTGCCCGGAATGTAACGGTGCAGCTTGCCGTAACCTTATGCCGGGTCCCGGAGCCAAGGGTGTCGGAGACACTGCAATACGTAATTACAATAAGTGGAAGGAAATACGTATCAACATGGATACAATCGCCGAAAACGTTTCGGTTGATACGTCCTTAGAAATATTCGGCAGGAAATTTAAGTATCCTTTTATGGCAGGACCGGTCGGCGCGGTACAGCTTCATTACGGCGACTGCCTTGATGACGTCAGGTACAATGATATTCTTGTATCGGCGTGTGCCCGTGGCGGAATCGCTGCATTCACAGGTGACGGAACCGACGGCAATGTCATGATTGCAGCCACAAAAGCCATCAGGAATGCTGACGGTGTCGGAATACCGACCGTAAAACCATGGAATATAGATACAATCCGTGACAAAATCAAACTTGTCAAGGAATCGGGCGCATTCGCCGTGGCTATGGATATCGATGCGGCGGGGCTGCCTTTTCTTAAGAATCTTACACCTCCTGCCGGCAGTAAAACGGTTGAGGAATTAAGAGAGATTATTGAAATGGTAGATGTGCCTTTTATTATAAAAGGTATCATGACGGCAAAGGGAGCCCTTAAGGCTAAAGAGGCCGGCGCATCCGCCATCGTGGTGTCCAACCACGGCGGCCGTGTGCTTGACGGCTGTCCGGCTACAGCCGAGGTCCTTGAAGAAATCTCGGATGCAGTCAACGGTTCAATGAAGATATTCGTCGACGGCGGAATAAGAAGCGGTGCGGATGTATTCAGGGCACTTGCTCTCGGCGCTGACGGAGTAATCATAGCCAGACCTTTTGTGACTGCCGTTTACGGCGGTGCAGAAGAAGGTGTGTACTCATACATAGACAAAATTGGCGCGGAACTTAATGACACGATGAAGATGTGCGGAGTCTCCAGACTCAGTGAAATTACAAGGGATTGTGTGAGAAGGTAGGTGATATGGAAGACAACAGAATGACAATTAATGGGAATGAATATGAAGTGGTGCGCCTGTTAGGCAAGGGAAAAGGCGGATATTCGTATCTGGTGACCGACGGACACAGCCGTTATGTTTTGAAGCAGATTCACCATGAACCATGTGAATATTACACATTTGGAGATAAACTCAAGTCAGAACTCAATGATTATGAAACATTGAGAAAAACAGGAATCACAATGCCGAAGCTTCTGGCTGTGGACGAGGAAAAAGAGAGGCTTCTTAAGGAATATATACAGGGAGACACCGTATATGAACTTGTCAAAACTGACAGGATGGAGGCCCGGTGGATTGAAAAGATGCAGGATATGTGTAAACTATTATATCCTGCGAACCTTAATATCGACTATTTCCCGACGAATTTTATCCCATATGACGGAGAGTTATATTACATCGATTACGAATGTAATGCCTATATGCAGGAATGGGATTTTGAACACTGGGGAATTAAATACTGGTCCAAGACCAAAGAGTTTCTGGAATATGAGGCTAAAAAGTAAGAAGACCTCCTTTCGTTGATATTGTTTTTAAATGTGGATTGGGCTAAAATATAGTCAGACTTAAAACAGGAGATACTTACATGAAAATAACAATAATACACGGACAGAATCATCAAGGTTCAACATATCATCTTGCGCACATGATAGCGGATCGCACCGGCGGCGAAATCACAGAATTTTTCCTCCCGAAGGATTTTGAGGGCATATGCGTCGGCTGCACCACCTGCATTCTGCGCGATGAACATAAATGCCCGCATTACGACCGACTGGAGCCGGTAACCAAAGCACTCGACGAGGCTGACGTAATCATTCTTGCGAGCCCGGTGTACGTCTACCATTGCACCGGCCAGATGAAAATGCTTCTCGACCACTACGGATACCGTTGGATGATTCACCGCCCGCGACAGGCAATGTTTACCAAGCAGGCGGTATGCGTCTCAACCGCCGCCGGTGCCGGCACTGCAAACACGAACAAAGACATGGCCGACAGCCTTTTCTTCTGGGGCGTCCCGAAAATTTACAAATACGGTATCAACATTCACTCGATGAGCTGGACCAGAGTCAATGACAAAGTTAAGAGTAAAATGGAACACAAATCTGCTAGGATAGCCCGCCGCCTTGTAAAAAACTACGGCAAGGTCCGTCCCGGCCTCAAGACCCGCATATACTTTGAAGTCATGCGAATGATTCAGAAAAAAGCCGGTTTGTGTGAAACGGACTTAAATTATTGGCATGAACGCGGCTGGGACGGCAGTAACCGCCCGTGGAAAAAATAAATCACAAATAAAATTCAGGTGACATTCCGGTAATAATTTTGCCGGAATGTTATTTTTTATCTGATTATAAAAATATTGAAAAATGACAGCTTATAAATCGACAAAATACGAGTAATTACTTGCGCGCGATATTGAAGAGTGGTAAAATAAGACCAATTGATTGAAATTTAATGAAAAAGCACGCAGGAGAAATAATTAAGAGGTTGAGTTCTTTATAGTTCATATGAAGTAGTTCTTGTAAATCCCCTTATTTATAAAAGTTAGTTATAATATTATAGAAAGTGACCATACAAGTTGAGAAAAGGATTTGTGATAAATGATAGTAACAATGTATGATATGAATTATGGGGAATCAATATTATATCAAGAAGCAGGGGACAAACTGTTAGTTGATTGTGGGGCTAAGTATGGAAAAAAGGCAAACTTTGTTGATAATGTTTTAAAAGATATAAGAGATAACAAGTGTCAATTGCTTATTACACATTTTGATGAGGATCATTATAATGGGATAATCCAACCGTCCGTGCAAATAAAATTTGATAAAATATATCTACCCAAATACACCATTAAAAATGGGGAAGTTGTGGATACGTATAGTATGTTTGAAGATACGGTCAGAAGTTGGACATATCTTACCGCAGCAGGGAAAAAGAAAAAATTAAGTATATTGCATTCTTTTTTTGTAAAACTTCCTCTTTTGGTTGACGAAAAATTGACAGACATATGTTGCCTTGGAAATGGAGACAATTTTATGTTGGGTAAAAAAGTAGTTAATATTTTATGGCCGGAAGAGAATTATGAAAAGAGAAAAAAGTTATATGCAGACGAGATAATGATTGCCTAAAAGTTGCATCAAATGATGATATGATAGATGGTTTTGTGAAAAAGGCAAATGAATATGTGGAAAAATTTATGAACATTTATAAAGCTTTTTGCAACAATAACTCAAATAATTATAATCAACTTGTACAAATTACAATAAATGATTTTTATGAATTGAATAATATATACAGTGAGTTAATGGTAATATTATCGCGTCTAAAAATTAATTTAAATAATTCGATTAGAAAACGGTTGACAGCAATTTCAAGTAACATAATAAGGAATATGAATGAATGCAGCATTGTATTTGAAATTGAAGATGATGTTTTGGCATTTGGGGATGTAACGCCGCGCGTGATCAAGTTTTTAAATAAAAATGCAGCATTATCACATATGAACTATAAGATTATAAAAGTACAACATCACGGGACGGATGCATATTGGTCGGAAGAATTGCCGAATGCAGGATATTATCTAATCTCTAATAGCGGAGACTATAATGTTAAGTGGTCTATATCAGAAAAATATGGTTTAAAGTATAGTAGTAAAATGGTTTGTACAAATGATAATTTAAATAGATGTAAGTATTATAAAATAACCGCGCATTGCAATAGATGTAATGTTGATTTGAAACACTCAAGTATATGTATAGATTGCGAAAATAAGAAATTAGTAGAGATATGTTTAACACATATATAATTAAATTATATTCAATTCAAAGAAAGGATTCTACAAATGGCGGAAAAAGAGAATGTTAATGCTAGTTTTGAAAAGCAAATATGGGATGCCGCTTGTGTTCTATGGGGACATATTCCGGCAGCCGAGTACAGAAAAGTGATTGTAGGTCTTATATTCCTTCGTTACATTTCAAGTGCATTTAAGAAAAGATATGAAGAACTTGTTGCAGAAGGTGATGGGTTTGAAGATGACAGAGATGCTTATGCGGAAGATAATATTTTCTATGTACCTGAGGAGGCTCGTTGGAATAGAATTGCCTCATGCGCCCATACTCCGGAAATAGGAACTGTTATTGATGAAGCAATGCGATCAATAGAAAAAGAGAATACTTCACTTAAAAATGTTTTACCTAAGAATTACGCAAGCCCAGACTTGGACAAACGAGTATTAGGTGATGTGGTTGATTTGTTCACTAATATGGATATGGGTAATACAAAGGAACGCAAGGATTTGCTTGGAAAAACATATCAATATTGCATCAAAGAGTTTGCAGCTTATGAAGGTGTTAAAGGCGGAGAATTCTATACTCCGGAGAGTATTGTTAAAACAATAGTAGCAATACTCAAACCGTATGATAACTGTCGCGTATACGACCCTTGTTGCGGTTCCGGTGGTATGTTTGTTCAATCAGCGGAATTTATTGAAGCGCATAGGGGAAATAGGGAGTCTATTTCTGTGTATGGACAGGAGTCAAATGCGGATACTTGGAAAATGGCTAAAATGAATATGGCTATCCGTGGAATCGATGCTAACTTTGGTCCGTATCATGCTGATACATTTTTTAACGATTTGCATCCTACATTAAAAGCGGATTTTATTATGGCAAATCCACCATTTAATCTTTCTAACTGGGGACAGGAAAAATTAAAAGATGATAAGCGATGGAAATATGGAACCCCTCCGGCTGGAAATGCTAACTATGCATGGATTCAACATATGATACATCATCTTGCGCCAAATGGAAAAATTGGCCTTGTGCTTGCTAATGGTGCTTTATCTTCACAGACATCAGGTGAAGGAGAAATTAGAAAAAATATTATTCAGGATGATCTTGTAGAAGGTATTGTGGCATTACCTACTCAGCTATTTTATAGCGTAACAATTCCGGTCACTCTTTGGTTTATAACCAAAAATAAAAAGCAGAAAGGCAAAACACTATTTATAGATGCTCGTAAAATGGGGCATATGGTTGATCGTAAGCATAGAGATTTTGCAGATGAAGACATTCAGAAACTTGCAGACACATTTGAGACGTTCCAAAATGGAACACTTGAAGATGTGAAGGGTTTCTGCCGAGTTGCAGATTTACAAGAGATAGAAAAACAGGACTTTATTCTGACACCGGGTAGATATGTTGGTATTGAAGAAGCCCCAGATGACGGAGAACCTTTTGAAGAGAAAATGACAAGATTGACGTCAGAACTCTCAGATATGTTTGTGAAGTCTCACGAACTGGAGGAAGAAATTCGCAAGAAACTGGGGAAATTGGGGTACGATATATGATAGACGTATTTGTTGATACAAATATTTTGCATAGCAAAAATGAACAATTAGATAAAGCATTGTTTGTAGTAAAATTAAAAGAAATCATTGAAGAGATAGAGATAAATGACATTTATACGGAAATTAAAATCTTATTGCCGCGAATGGTAATTAATGAATTATACCAACAGCAATTAGAAATGTTTGATGATTTGAATAAAAAGCTTGCAAATGTAAGTATGCCAAATATGCAGTATGATAGAGCATTTAACTACGGAGAATATTTAGAAACAACATTTAAGAACGCAATAATGGAATTACAACAAGGCATTGTTGTAGTGGAAGTTGTAGATTTCCCTAATCCAGACAAATTTAATAATATAATATCAAGAGCAATAAAAAAAGAACCACCATTTGAAGGAAAGGAAAAGCATAGTGATAAGGGATTTAAAGATGTATTGATTTGGGAATCCATAAAAGAATATAAGGAGAAGCACATAAATGATATTATAGTGTTTTATTGTAATGATAATTTGTTAGCAAGTAATGCATTAAGAAAAGAGTTCAAAGAAGATTTCAGAGATGAAATATATATAGAGCAGAAAGACGCGTTAATGAAAAGACTTATTACACTTTGTAATAAAAACGAAATTGTAAAGACATTTTCGTCACAACTTAATGAGAGAATAGAAGTCTGCTTGAGTCATAATAACGAGATATTATATGATTTACTTATGGAGGATACTGTATGGAATGATGGAGATAAAATATCAGATTTTGAAGTGAAAAAAGTTAATATTCTTAACTGTAATGATATAAAGATACATAATAGAATATTATACAAAGTTGAGATAGAAATAAAGATGTATTACTCAAAGGACAAGGATAGAGATATGTATAAAATTATGGGAGAGAGACAGTTTGATATTTATTATGATTTTACTGATGATGTAATATTAACAAATCATTATGAAAATTTAATAATGGGTGATTGCAATGTGTCAGATTTTATAATGCTAGAATAATTACTTTGATGAAATGACTGTTGGATAAACGTGAAAGAGAGGATCTATTTATGTTAGAATGGAAATTAATCCGTTTAGGAGATATTTGTATAACAAATAAACAGAGCTATTCCCCAAAAGACAATTGGGAATTTGCTAACTATTTAGATACGGGAAACCTTACGGAAAATAAAATTACAGAGTTGCAGTATATCAATATTGAAACAGATAAGTTGCCAAGTAGGGCGAGACGAAAAGTAAGAAAGAATAGTATATTATATTCCACAGTAAGACCAAATCA
>ERZ779877.914-NODE-914-length-28937-cov-4.390624_pt1 | contig 28937 bp, 28 predicted proteins | sample MGYA00511556_ERZ779877 | MGnify/ENA primary metagenome ERZ779877 (study PRJEB29588, sample SAMEA2159338) | human gut metagenome | biome: human gut; feature: human-associated habitat; material: faeces | place: Denmark | collected 2008/2010 ...
CAACGCTGAAATGGCAGTCCCCGTAGAAGCCACACCGAATGTAGTTGCTATTCCCATTGCAGCCGTAGGGCCAAGTGCAACGACGGCTACTCCGGCTCCCACGCCTGCTGCACCTGCACCGGCATTTTTAACTGCTGCGGCTTTGTAATCGCTTTCTATCTTTTCAGCTTGTTGTTTCCAATTCAGTCGAATTTCTTTTAATCTTTCGCACTCTATTCTTTTGTCGCTTGGGATATTACGAATTTCATCAAACAGTTCTTGAATGGAATTTAGCTCTGCACACAAATTGCTTGAGTGTTTACCAAGTTCCTCGATTATTTGATTTGTTTCATTTATTGCTGCCTGAGCTTCAGCCTGTGCGATTTTAAGTTTTGACTTTTTCTTACATTTCATTATAAAGAGCCTCCTTGGAAATAGGCGTCTATTTCTACTTTTGATTTTATGGTTTCATCTTCAGGCACATTGCGCTTCTTTGCGAGTAGAACTGTTTTTTCAAACGACTCTTTATATAGCCCACTTTCTTTCAAGTCAGCAACAAAAGATAAAAGTTCCTTGTCATCGTATGCCTCCGAAAGCGTCATTAAGCCATTTATGTAATCATCAACGATAACTTTTTCTCTTTTTATGAATGAACCATCAGAGGAAACTTGTTTTGCTTGCACTCCTCGCTTAATTTCTCCATAAAGAGATATTGTAAAGCGCCCAACGCCTACAATATTTAATCTCATAAAGAACTCAACGACATTAAAATTACCGCCACCGGTCGAGATTGCCCGAATTGAAGCATCTCCAATATCTATTAAGCAGAATGTACTGTGAGCAACGGTCAACATTCTTTTTACCGTTGCATTTGAAAATGGCTCGCAAGTTTTCCATAGCAACTTGCCGTTTCTGTTTTCTTTTGGCGTAGAGGTATAGTATTTTATCAGGCGTCGAATCGAATAAAACAACCTGACGACCATTTCATTGATAAATACCGGAATTGCCTGCGTTGTTTGGAATCTGCCATCATAGCCCTTTTCAAACAATTTCAAAGCCAATTCGTTTACGGACTTATCAAATTCAGATGCAGGAATATTTAGTTTTCTTTTTATTGCTATTACATCGTTACTCCAAGACCATATTGGCGACGGTATTCCCATACCTCTGCCTTTACTGCTTGAAGAACCAGACATATCTGAAATTAAATGTCCAATCCAATTTGCAATGCCACAAAAGAGCTTACCGGGTATATTATTGCCTTTAAGCTCAAACTTCCCATCAGAGTTGTTCAGCGATATAAGTTCGCCGTCTGATATAAAATCAGAAGTATTTGTAAATTGATTAAGAATAGAAAAGAACAAGCCTAACAAAGTCGGATTATGTCCCAGTGATTTGAAGTGATGATTACTCGGAGTCAGATTTATTAACTCTCGAAACACCCCGCCTCCGACACTTTGGTCATAAGGAATTTTGAATTTCTGCTCAAGATAGCTTACCGCTGATGATAAAGAGTCATTTTCGCCCTGATAACCGCAAAATTGGGCAAAATCAATCGTCCTGTTTGCAAACCATTCATCCGTCATATCTCCCAACGACGACTCACCGGGTTTTCCAACAAGAAAGACATCAAGTATTCCACATAAGGCGCCCGAACTTGCAGACAGAATATAATCATATTTATCGCAATTCGGAGTCAAGTTCTTAATAGTTTCAAGAGTTTCATTCAATTGGACATCCAAATCACTCAACTCATCAGAAGCTTCAACAAGCGCTTCTGATATACTGCTCGGAAATATATATTTGTCCTTATCAACCGATAATTCAAGTATTATCGCTTTCTTATTATCCATTACTTTATCAGCTCCAATGGCTCATATAGTTTCAAAACAAGAGCCTACAATATCATCTAACTGTTTTCTGATTTCTGCAAAATCACAATCCAAGTCAAGCGTTTTGACCGAAATTGCATTTCCGCCCATTTTATAATTGTTATTCGGCAGCACTAATTCGTCAGTCTTAGCATAGAGCAGCATTCCCGACACATTGCCGGTATTTCCTGTATCAAGATTTTTTACATAAGTGAAAATCTGATAGAGATTGCCCGAATGAAGTGTATGCTTGTCAAATTGCACCTGTGTGCTGTGCTCATAGTACTTTGCGTCAATAATAAGAACTTTCTCACCACTTTGGAGCATAATGTCACTTTGCATCACAGGCAACATAAAGTTTTCCTCATTGTCCAGCTGCCAAGGAATCTGTGATGCATTTGCGGTAATCTGATTTTTAAACTCTCTCCTATAATATTCCAGGATAAACTTCTCATACAACCGACACATTCGCTGCTCGTCCAAAAAATCCATCAACTTGGTATGCCCATTCGATTGTGTTTGCAATAGGCCCTTTACTACCAGGTAGCATATCGAAATTAACATACGATAAGTCTGGTTATTTCGATTGTACTGAACATTCCAATTTACCGTATACAAATCAATAAAATCCACCTCACTGAAATACACCATTAACTTTCTAAGATTTTTCTTGCGCTGTTTCGATATATTCAAACGAAGGAGTAGTTCAACTGTAGATTTGATGATCCGATTCATGATGCTGTTAACCGAAAACTCATCGTATGTACAGATTAGCTGTTTCCGCAACATTGACTGTGTCTTGATGGACTCTGCGATATCAATCTTTCCTCGCAAAGAAGAGAGTGCCTCCGTCTGCAGAATATATTCTTTACCAAGTCCTCTCTTTAGCTGAATCGCGATACCTTTTTCTAAGATAGCCGCCATCAGTTCGCCAGTATTATTAAATTGTTCTGTGGCTATATTCTTATAGCCTTGCTCATTCAATACCTGAAATGCATAGGACAGCATATAATAGATGTTTTGAATCGGTATCACTTAATCGTACTCCTTAGTTTTTCACTCCAATCTTTCACCTTCATAGGTTCATCAAACCAGTATTCTTTCAATAAAGGTATCAACTCATATTCCACAACACCATAAAGCCAACTATCGTCAATTGTATCAGGCTGTAAATTACAGAAGTAGCTGTGACCGATACAGAACCCTTCACCCAGAGATTCATCGTCAGAAATCTCTCTATTCAAACTCTCGACGCAACTAATCAATTTGTTAAACTTTTCATTATCCAATGCCTTGCGGTACTCACTAAACCCCGGAGTCTCAAACCCTGGCTTGATATCAAAGAAAGCAAACCTTCTGCGAAGTGCATAATCCAGCATAGCCAGGCTTCTGTCTGCAGTATTCATCATGCCAATAATATAGACATTCTTCGGCACTGCAAACTTTTCATCCGAATACAGAAGCTGTAGCGCATTTCCTCGGTTATCATTTTCAATCAGCATAAACAGCTCGCCGAAGATTTTGCTCAGATTGCCGCGATTGATTTCATCTATGATAAAGAAATACTCGTTATCACTATCTTTCTCGGCCTTCTTGCAGAAATTGTAGAATGCACCCTTCCTCAGTTCAAATCCTGTAGCCGATGGACGAAAGCCCATAATAAAATCTTCATAGGAATAACTCTGATGGAACTGTACCATCATGACACGCTCTACATCTTTTACACCCATCATAGAATAGGCCAAGCGATTAGCAGCATATGTTTTTCCTACTCCTGGTGCACCCTGTAAGATAATATTTTTCTTATTTCTAAGCAAGCCAACTAATCTGGTATAATCTTCTTCAGGCATGTACACATCATCCAGAAAATTTTCTACTGTGTATTCCTGATAGGTAATTTCCTGTTCATCATCACTATCATTCGTTTTCATACTCTTTGCACCAGAGACAATTTTTTTGAAAATATCCGATGCCATCTCAGCTGTTAATTTCACTGATTTGCCTGCTTCAGTAAGTGTCCACACACCTCTTACGCTTTTGTCAATATATCCCGCTTCAACGAGATAGTTTCTGGCAAAAGCAACTTCGTTTTCAAATTTGTTAACATTTGTTTTTCCTCTGGTTTCATTTACTATCTCATCTGACAAATGCTCGTTTTCTATGATTTTCTTTCTCGCATCTGCCGGTGTCGCAGATCCTCCTAAATCACGTAACGCCTGCAGCAGTGGCATGAACCATTTCAGAAATTCCGCTTTGGAAGTCTTTTGGTCTTTTTCTGCAGCAATTTCCTGATTGACCTTCTCGGAGACAACCCATGACGTATAGGATAAATCAGGAAAGTTCTTGTATCCATACTCACCTGTATCCAGAGCTTTCTTGCACAAATCCTTTATTTCAAGATAATCTGCGGCATACGGCACTTTCTTAAGCTTCTTCTCGACTGCAATGACAAACTCGCCAGGCATATTCTGAGCATCCGCTATAAACCAGCGATTTCTGGAATCCAAATTGATGAATGTATACGGACGAATCCAATAAAGTCCCATCGTAATGTTCCAGCGAATGCAACGCTGATTATGTACCTTGTCATAAGCCTCGGAGAATTTCTGACGGTTATTTTCTGTGTCATTGTCAGCCAATGCAAGAGCTGCCTCAAACAGACTCCACAAGTTATCAATATCATTTGCTTTTCTGCCATCCTTAAATCCATAAAACGTAGCCTTCAGATTATTAAGAACCGGAATTCCATCAAAATTGCCCGGCACAGTTGCAGCAATTCCAAACTCTGACGCTATCCCGTTAAGAATAGCAATTCTATTAGCATTTGTTATTCCCTTGTTGAATGTACCAAATATGGTGAACGGGTCAATATCAATAATCTCATCACCACTTTCAAGTTTAGGAACACTGATTCCGGCTATATTGTACACCGCATATATTTTCCGAACAAGTGACTTTCTGTCATTTTTAAAAGGCAACAGCTTTGTTGCAAACTCTGTGTAAAAATCTATCCAATCGTATTGCATCTAATAAAGTACCTCCTTCTGCATTATTATATTTTAAGTATCCCATATAACACCGCAATGTTATTTATTGCGTACCAGTTTCACCACACATTCGCAATGCTTTGTCATCGGAAATAAATCTACCCCTGTCATGCGTTCCACAACATATCCCTTGCGCGTCAGATACTTCAGGTCGCGGGCAAGAGTATCTGGGCCGCACGAGATATAGACGATGCGGCTCGGTGCAAGGCGGGTGAGGCAGCTTAAGAAACGTGTGTCGCTGCCGGTACGCGGCGGATCCATGAATACGACGTCGGCGCGTTCGCGGCGGGCGGCAAGCTCCGTCATAAAATCGCCCGCGTCGGCGCAGGTGAAACGGATGTTGTCGAGTTTGTTTAAGGCGGCATTGCCAATGGCGTCTTTTACCGCGGAAGCATTGAGCTCAACGCCGGTGATTCGGCAGCTGCGGCCTGCTTTGCGGGCATTCATTGCCGCGGTGATGCCGATCGTTCCGATACCGCAGTAAGCGTCTATGACCGTGTCCCCATCCTTAAGATTCGCAAATTCCATGGCTTTGTTGTAAAGAATCTCCGTCTGGGCGGAATTGACCTGATAAAAAGACTTGGATGAAATGCAAAATCTGCAGCCGCAAAGTTCATCCTCAATATAACCCCTGCCAAAAATTACATCTTCGCGGTCACCGAGTACCATTGAAGTCCTGCGGTTGTTAATGTTCATCACTATCGTGGTAATTTCGGGATGCGCCTCCCTTAAAGCCTTGATGAAATTATTTTTGGACGGAAACATTGTGCTTGAAAGCACAAGTGTGACCATAACCTGACCGGTGACATGCGCCGTGCGGACAAGAATATGACGGAACAGACCGGTTTTGCGGTCTTCATCATAGACTGTAAGACGGAAAGATTTGATTAAGTCCGTGACAGTCGCAATGATTGCCTGCGCAGTTTCATTCTCTATGAGACAGTTTTTAACCGGAATCACATTATGGGTTCTGGCCTCATAGATTCCGCTTGAGATATTTCCCTTGCGGTCCGATGTAAAAACAGCATGCACCTTGTTACGGTAATGGAGCGGCTTTGACATACCAAGCACGGCATCCACCTTGCCGTAAGGTGCAAGGAGACGGGACAGGTATTGTTTTTTCTTCGCAAGCTGCTTCTCATAATCAAAGGCAAGCATATCGCAGCCGCCACAGCGTGAATCATATTGACATGTATATTTCATTACAATCAAACTCCTTCGTAAGAATCAAAATCAGGAATAAAGCTGTCTTTGGCGACATCGCCCTCCTGGATAAAAGCATTGGTTACGCCGAGGTCTATCGCGTAATCGACAACCTCATCATAATCTTTGCGGCGCACCCTGCGGCCAAGTTCGGGATAATTCTGGCGGAGTCTGCCGCCATCGGTAAAATCAGGCATCGGGGTGTACTGGCTCATTATGCTCATATAAATATCGTCACCGTATGTATCATAAAGATAACGTATCACATTCTTGGAATCCTGCTTGCCTGCAGGAAGTACAAGATGTCTTACTATCATTCCGCGTACCATCATGTCCCCGTCAAAAACAGGAGTACCGGTCTGTCTGAACATCTCGGCGAGAGCTTTCATGGCTGTTTCGGGGTAGTCCGCTGCTTTGCTGTAACGCAATGCCCGTTCGGATGACATATATTTCATATCGGGAAGATACACATCCACAAGGCCATCGAGCATCTTAAGCGATTCAACCTTCTCATAGCCGCCGCAGTTATATACAACCGGAATTGTAAGACCCATATCACGCGCCTTAGTAAGCGCACATGCGATATGCAATACGTAGTGTGACGGCGTGACAAGATTTATGTTGTGCGCGCCTCGTTCCATAAGCTCCAGACAGATTTCGGCAAGGCGGTCAATGCCTATCTTACGCCCATGCATATTAAGGGCAATCTCGCGGTTCTGGCAGTAAATGCAGCCAAGCACACAGCCGGAGAAAAATATCGTCCCGGAGCCTTTGGTTCCCGATATACACGGTTCCTCCCACTGATGCAGTGCGGCGCGTGACACATAAATTCCGTCATCACAGCCGCATAAACCGCGCATGCCGGATGCACGGTCTGCATGACATTCACGGGGACATAGCGTACAGTCGTGCAGATTATATTCAACACCCATGCTATTCTCTCACTTTCTTAATGTCATCAAGAATCTCTCGCTGCCTGTCATCGGCAAGAAGCCTTGAAGCATAATAAGTGTATTTCGGGCAGCCTTCTTCATTGATAAAACCTACCGCATAACAGCTTAACGATAATTCGGTCACAAACATCACAAGTTCCTGTGACTCACCAAATGTCTTTATTATGAAATCAAAAGCATTGTCAAGTTTGGCCGCTGCGTCATCAAGCACCTCTTCGCGGTGCGCACTGACACCTGCAAAGTCCTTGCGGATTCCGGTAAAAGCCTCATCCGTGGCCGGATTATTCTCGGTTCCGACACCGTACTTAAGCGCTGCCTCATTGACGTATTTTATTGCGCCCCTTATTGCATGCAGTTCATTTCCTGCGACCAGGTTGGAAGCAAGTTCCCTCTCAAGACGCTCTGCGGCTGCGCGGGTAACCTTGTCCGCATCGTTTCTTATATTGTCCGAACTTTTTTCATATATCTGCATGGTTTCTTTTATCATATCATATATCTTGCTGACATACCGGTTCTGGAAATCAGCTTCCGTAAAAACAGTGTTAAGACCTCCGATAAGATGCGAAATAATGCTGTATTTTTCATCAAATGGTGCGGTTCTCACTTTATCGCACAGCTCATCGTTGTATTTTCCGAGAAGAATATCACTGATGTGATAATCCTTGCGGTATCTGTTGTACAGGTCATAATAATTGGCAAAGTCCATGGCGATGTCGGGATGCTGCAGATACTCCATTATAAATTCCACATCGATCTTGTAACCGAGACGTTCGTATGCTTTTATCATCTCGGACAAATCCTCCCAGCCCCTGGCCGTAACGAAAATCTTGCCGTCAACCGTTGTCCTCACATCATAGAAATTCTCGCGTTTGAGTTCAAGATACGACATGATCGCACTGTGGATTCCGCTCTGGTATGCGTATTCTTTCCAGACATCATAATCCGCCTCCACATCTATGCGCTTAACACGATCAAGCGTTACTATATCGAAATCGCGGACGGATTTGTTATATTCCGGCGGGTTGCCGGCTGCTACGATAATCCATCCCTCAGGAACACTGTGATTTCCGAAGCGCTTGCACTGCAGAAACTGAAGCATCGTCGGCGCGAGCGTCTCCGATACACAGTTGATCTCATCGATAAAAAGAATGCCTTCCTCAAGGCCGGTCTGGTTGATTTTATCGTAGACCGAAGCAATAATTTCACTCAAAGTGTATTCAGTGACCGAATAAGGAACTTTCTGATAATATACCTTCTCTATATACGGGAGGCCTACGGCACTCTGTCTCGTATGATGAGTGATAGTATATGACACCAATGCAATATGGCACTCCCTCGCCACCTGCTCCATTATCGCCGTTTTACCTATACCCGGAGGACCCATCATAAGGATCGGCCTCTGTCTGACTGCCGGTATCGCATATTCGCCCTGTGCGTTGCGCTCAAGATAAGCCTTGACGCTCTTTTTTATCTCTTCCTTTGCTCGCTTAATGTTCATAATCTGCTCCTATATCTCTAATTTGATTGCCCATGCCGGCACGCCCGAATCCACATAATCTTCCTTCAGGAAAATAAAAGCTGTCTCATATGGCGGTTTTTTCTTCGGGTATTCTCCCCTGCCGTCCGTAAAATATATAAGCCCTTTAAGGCTTGTAAAAGCGCCTTTTTCTATCAGGTCGTTCACATATTCAAATGCCGGTCTGAAGTCGGTGCCGCCGCGTCCCGTTATCGTAAGATGATTGATATAACCCTTCATCTGCTTATCATCCGTTATCAGATCATCCTTCCGGACTTTCATGTCACACTGTATGATTCTTATATTCACCTTCTTAAAGAAGCTCTCCGACTCGAAAAGTATCGTGCAGGTCTCATTTAAGAAATCCTTCACCTGTTCCTCGGAGCAGGAAAAAGAAGTATCGATTACAATGACAAAATCCTGGATTCTGCGAACCTCGCGCTGCTCCACCGGTTCGATAAGCGGCATGTTGCCGTAATGACTCAGACCGTAAGTATAGAAATTATAATCAAACTCGTCCGGGTCTATGTGCATTTCCTCGCGGTACACGGCAAATTTTCTTAAGAAATCCCTGTAGTCGTAACGCTTGCGGTTCTCTATCTGAATACTGTCGTACAGATTCTTGTCGTCATGCCCGATTCCTTTTTCGATGGTCTCCATCGATGTCTGCATCTTCCGGCTGATGTCATCCCACTTCTGCTCATTCTTCATATTGGACCTGGAATTCTTATCCTCACGGTACCAATAGGTGTGGTCATCCACCAGAAATTCATTCTCCCACGCCTTGAGTGTGTCCTCATCCATGGGGTTATTTTCAAGGTATTTATATATTAAATCGGCATTTAATATTGATGTATATTCAGAAATCTTACGGTAACACAAATCCCTCACCGCCGGTATGCGCATACGCACACAGCCATACGGCAGCCCGTCGATAACATGCTCCACGGCAATGTCGCAGGCAAGATTCCACAATCTCACCTTGCGGTTACTTATTCTGAATATATGTCTGTAAATGCAGTGCAGTGTCATATGCAGGTAAAGCCTGTCCGCATACCCGCGCCCCGCTTCATAACGGTCCATGACATAATCCGGACAGTAATATATTACATTCCCGTCCGTTCCGGCCATCTGCCTGCCTTCATCCGGCTTGTAAGCAAAAGCACACAGCGCGATGTCCATAAAACGCATTGCAAGGTAAAGATTGCCCCTTGCCGAATCAAGTATTCTCGCACCGATATTTATTTTCTGTGTATAGTTATCATCCATATCCGTCTCACAATTCAAAATGTTTTCTCACTCTTGCAAAATGAGTGTTAATATATGCCGTAATTATTCCCGCCGCGCGCGGATTAGAGCACTCCGCGGCATATTCCGACGCCGTCCCTGCCGAAGCCTCATCAAAAAGGGCATTGTCACACATGTATTTCAGTGCATCCGCATTATCATCATCAATCAGTATGCGTGCCGCACTCTTAGCATTATCACGGAGAAAGTCCTTATACCGCTCCTTAGCCGATGCGTACAGGCGGTATGGATACATAAGCCTTCCGATACTGTTATAGAGTGCCGCTTCAAAGCGGTCCTCACGCACCGAGCGTTCAAACAGCTTGTCAAAATCCCTGTAATCCAAGGTTCCGACCTGCATGCACTGGCGGTATGCACCACCGGTTCCATAGCTTACAGCCTGAAAAATCCTCGCCGGTGTGTTCTCGACATAATCATCCTCAAACGTCGGGAAAATAAGCCTGCTGCGCTCTCCATTGTCATATATAATATCCAGCTGTAATTCCTGTATATTATCACTCATCAGGTTCCTTATGCAGCCCTCGCGTCCCTGATGGCAATACATTGTAATATATCTCAGATTATAACAGTTCTTGAAAGCCCCGTCCTCAAGCTCCCGTATCCCATCATGCAGCTCCACATGTTCAAGATTCTTGCAGTTATAGAACGAATGCGCTCCTATGTCCACGATTGACTTCGGCAGGATAACATCCGTAAGTTCAAGTCTCTCGCTGAAAGCGTAGCGGCCGATTCCCGTAACCGGCTTTTCATCTATATTATCAGGAATCTCTATAACACCGGCATTCCTGTCAATACCTGTGATCATTATTCCGTTATCTGTGTCCGTGTATTCAAATTTCTCATCCATACGCTTAATTATACCGTATTTAACGCAAAAAGAAAGACCCAAAAAGGTCTTTCTTAATTGCTTTATTATTTGATTTCCTTATAGCGGTTTCTCGCTGCAAGTCTCGCCATTGCACGGGCAATATTGGCCTTGCTCATACGATATTCCTCTATGCTCTGCTTCTGACGCATTGCCTCTTTGGCACGGTCAAGAGCTTCCTGTGCACGTTTGACATCGATTTCGTCCGGTTTTTCCACAAAATCCACAATTACATGCACACGGTTGTATGCTATCTGCACATGTCCGATTCCGGCAACCGCATCAATCCAGTTACCATCCTCCGTCTGGATTCTCAAAAGACCTTCAACGAGGGCTATTACCGAACTCTCATGATGTGCCATGATGCCTATAAGTCCGTCCGCTGCCGTCACGATTATCTGGCGGCACGGGCCGGTATAGAATGTCTTGTCAACCGCTATGACGTCAAGTTCAAAAGTATCCATACGCATTACTCCATCTGTTTTGCTTTTTCAATGACATCCTCAACCGTTCCGACATTGAAAAATGCTGCCTCAGGATATTCGTCCATCTCGCCGTTAATAATAGCCTTGAATCCGCGGATTGTCTCCTTAAGCGGAACATACTTTCCCGGAACGCCGGTAAAGTTCTCAGCTACATGGAAAGGCTGCGAAAGGAATTTCTGTACCTTTCTCGCACGGTAAACCGTCGTCTTATCCTCATCGGAAAGCTCTTCCATACCGAGGATTGCGATGATATCCTGCAGTTCCGAATATTTCTGGAGGATTTCCTGTACGGCACGCGCCGTATTGTAATGTTCCTCGCCGACGATATCAGCCTCAAGAATACGTGATGATGACTCAAGCGGGTCAACTGCAGGGTAGATACCCTGTTCTACGATTTTTCTTGAGAGAACCGTTGTCGCATCAAGGTGCGCAAATGTTGTCGCAGGAGCCGGGTCAGTAAGGTCATCGGCCGGTACATATACGGCCTGTACACTGGTTACAGATCCTTCCTTGGTGGATGCGATACGTTCCTGAAGTTCACCGACCTCTGTTGCAAGTGTCGGCTGGTAACCTACGGCCGAAGGCATACGTCCGAGAAGCGCGGACACCTCTGAACCTGCCTGTACGAAACGGAATATGTTATCTATAAAAAGAAGCACATTCTGATGTTTCACATCCCTGAAATATTCAGCCATTGTAAGACCTGTCTCCGCAACACGCATACGTGCTCCAGGCGGCTCGTTCATCTGTCCGAACACTAACGCTGTCTTATCGATAACGCCGGATTCTTTCATCTCTGTCCAGAGGTCATTACCCTCTCTTGAACGCTCGCCGACACCGGTGAATATCGAATATCCGCCGTGCTCCGTGGCTACGTTGGTTATAAGTTCCTGTATAAGTACGGTCTTACCTACTCCGGCACCGCCGAAAAGACCGATTTTACCGCCCTTGGCATATGGTGCAAGTAGGTCAATTACTTTAATTCCCGTTTCAAGGATTTCAACTGCCGGGCTCTGGTCTTCAAAAGCCGGCGGTTCTCTGTGGATACTCCATTTCTCCACATTATCAAGGCTTTCACCTGAATCAAGTGTCTGTCCGGTTACGTTGAACAATCTTCCGAGTGTTTTCTCGCCGACCGGAACCTTGATTCCGCTTCCCGTAGCGATAACTTCCATATCTCTGTGAAGTCCGTCACTCGATGACAGCATAATGCATCGAACTGTATTATTGCCAATATGCTGTGCGACTTCCATAACACATTTTTTACCGTTATTGTCTACTTCAAGCGCGTCCTTGATGTAGGGAAGATTGCCGTCTTCAAATTCTACATCCACTACCGGTCCGAGGACCTGTACAATTCTTCCTTTATTATCCATTTGATTTCTTCCTTTTCTGCGCCTTCGCGCCCGCAATTACTTCGGTTATCTCCTGCGTAATCGAGGCCTGCCGCACTCTGTTATATTCAATCGATAGTTCCTTAAGCATATCCGTTGCGTTGCCCGTAGCTGCGTCCATGGCCATCATACGGTCGTTCTGTTCGCATGCATAAGCCTCAACCAATGCTCCGAAAATAAAACCTGTAACATAATTCGGTACAATCGAATTAATTACCGCTTCCGGTGAAGGGACATAACTTGTCGTATCTGATATCATAAGTCCTTCGGTAATATTATTACCAAAATCCGCTTTTGACAGAGGAAGAAGCTTTATCATCGTGGCTTCACTCTCCGTTCCCTTAAGGCTCTTCGTGTAATAAAGATAGACTTCATCGAGTCTGCCCTCGTTATATCTGTTAAGGATCTCCTCGGTAATTACCCTGGCTCTGTGAATCGAAGGATTCTGCGCCGTGTACTGGAAATGGTGATGAATCCTGTATCCTTTTTTCTCAAAATAATTACGTCCTACCTGTCCTACCATAAAAAGCTCGGCATTCGGATTCTCCTCAAGATCGTGCGAAACCATTTTGATAATATTCTGGTTATACGCTCCGGCAAGTCCCTTATCAGCCGTTACTACTATGTAGCCGATTCGTTTCTTATCCTCCGGTGTAGCAGTTCCGAAGTAGATGCTCTCCACATCCGGAACATGCCTCAGGATTCGGTTGAGCGAATTCTGGATGGCATAGAAATGGTTCGTCGTGGCCTCAAGTTCCCTCTTTGCTTTCTTAAGCTTGGAGGATGATATCATATACATGGCATTGGTTATCTTCATCGTATCGCGGATACTCTTCATTCTGGTTTGAATTTCTTTAGTGTTTGCCATAATTCACACCTTTCTTCCCAAAATGCGGCTTACGCCTGATTCAGATATGAATCACGCATTTTGCCGACTGTCTCTACGATATGAGCGGCAATCTCATCTGTGAGAACTTTTTCGTCCTCTATCTCGCGGATTAACTCGCTGTCATTTTCTTTAACATAATCAAGCATTTCCATCTGGAATTTCTTAATTTCGGCTTTCGGTATTCCCATAAAAAGCTTATTGTTGGCTGCGCAGAGAGTGATTACCTGCTCTGCCATCGAAAGAGGTCTTCCGAGCGGCTGCTTTAAGATTTCCATAAGTCCGTTACCGTATTCAAGCTGTTTCTTGGTGTTTTCATCAAGATCCGAGCTGAACTGTGTAAACACTTCCATCTCCCTGTACTGTGCAAGGTCGATACGGATACTTCCGGCTGCTTTCTTCATTGCCTTGGTCTGTGCGGCACCACCTACACGGGATACCGAAAGTCCTACGTTGACCGCAGGTCTCTGGCCCTCGAAGAAGAGTGAGCTTTCAAGGAAAATCTGACCGTCCGTGATGGAAATGACATTGGTCGGAATGTATGCCGACAAATCTCCGGCCTGCGTCTCAATGATCGGGAGTGCCGTTATTGAACCGCCGCCGGCTTCCGGTGTAAGTCTTGCCGAACGCTCAAGCAATCTTGAGTGAAGGTAGAATACATCTCCCGGATAAGCCTCACGTCCCGGAGAACGTTCAAGCAGAAGTGACAATGCCCTGTATGCAACCGCATGTTTGGATAAGTCATCATATACGATAAGTACATCCTTGCCCTTATACATAAAGTACTCGGCAAGCGATGTTCCGGCATATGGTGCTATATACTGCAATGATGCAGGGTCGCTGGCTGTTGCCGACACAATTATACTGTATGATAAAGCATCATGCTTCTCAAGTGTTCTTACAAGCTGTGCGATTGTAGATGCTTTCTGTCCGATTGCAACATAGATACAGATAACATCCTTGCCCTTCTGGTTAAGGATTGCATCGGTTGCAATACTTGTTTTACCGGTCTGGCGGTCACCGATTATAAGCTCACGCTGTCCGCGTCCGATAGGGAACATTGAATCGATTGCAAGAATACCGGTCTCCATAGGTACCGATACCGACTTACGGTCTACAATGCTAGGTGCATCATTCTCAATAGGTCTGTAATCCTCGCTGGCAATCTCGCCCTTACCGTCTATCGGCTCGCCGAGTGCATTGATTACTCTTCCTAAGAATCCGTCACCGACAGGGATACCTGCACGCTTACCACTTCTGATAACACGGCTTCCTTCTTTCAGTCCGGTCTCACGTCCAAAAAGAATACATCCGATCTCATCTCTTCTGATATCCTGTACCATACCTTTGACGCCAGTGTCAAAAATTACAATCTCACCGTACATTGCATGGTCGATACCCTTGATGTTAACAATTCCGTCGCCGATCCATGTAACATTACCGACTTCTCTTTTGCTCTTATCAAAAGCAGATTCATCGATTTCTGTCTTAAGAATGGTAATAATCTCATCCATGCTTGATACGGCAGCGACGTTTTCTTTCATTTTATTCTCAATCTGCTGAAGTCTTCCACGCATACTCCAGTCATACTCTTCATGACCGGCACGTATTACGAAACCTCCGAGCAGGTTCTTATCTTCCTTAAGGCTTACGTCAAGCTCATCAGCGTGACACTTGTCCTTAATAAATTCCTTGATTTTGAAAAGCTGCTCATCCGTAGGCGGAACAACATACGATATGTCAACCTTAAGGCTCGGCACCTTCTCAACCTTGCGCACTTCATCATGGTATGCTTCCACAATCTGAGGAAACAGTTCAAAAGAATGATGGTCGCACAACAATTCAAGAAAATCTCTTATTCCGGTCGGGAAAAGCATTTCTATCATGTGGTGTTTCTTCTCAAGGTCAATTGTAGGATCTTCAAAATCAATTGAAATCTGAGGCAGTTCTGCCAATAATTCGGTTGTCTGCTTTACATCTTCATTCGATACAGACAGCCTCTTCATTTCCTTTGCATAATCAATTACTGTCTGTGTCATTTCGTTTCACCCATTTCTGCGATAAAATCATCATAAAGCCTGCTGCTGTCACCGGCCTGAACCTGTGAACCAACTACCTTGGTAGCTGCGGCGACAACAAGTTCCTGAATTTCTGACTGCATATTGCGCATAGTCTTCTGTTTCTCTTCCTCGATTGTCTCCTGGGCTTTCTGTATTTTATTATTAACTTCCTCGTCTGCTGACTTCACAATACGGTCATATTCGCCTCTTGCCTTCTCCTTGGCTTCGGTGATAAGTCTTGCTGACTCATCCTTGGCTCCGGCAAGTGATGCCTCATATTCCGTTTTCAGATTCTCTGCCTCTTTCCTGACAGCGTCCGCATCATCAAACTGTTTGCGGATGGCTTCTTCACGCTTTGCAATGATGTTGTTGACCGGCTTGAACAGGAAAATTCTCATCAATACAAAAAGAACTATGAGGTTAATTATTGTGAAGACCAGATTAATATCTAATCTAAGCATATTTCTTTCCTGCCTTCCCGATTATTTCAAGAACATAATTATAAGAATAGCGATAACGAAACCGTAAATAGCGGTTGCCTCTGCAAGTGCACAACCAAGGATCAAAAGCTTGGAAATCTTACTTTCAGCCTCCGGCTGTCTTGCAACTGCGTCTGATGCGTGTCCTGTAGCGATACCGATACCGATACCTGCACCGATACCTGTTAAAACTGCGATACCTGCTCCGATAGCAATTATTGTGTTCATGTTATTTTCTCCTTCTATCAATCAAAAATATAGCGCCATCCCTTATTCGACGGCTTCCTTAATAAACAGTGACGTAAGAAATACAAATACATACGCCTGAATCAGTCCGTCAAAAATATCAAAATACAAACTGAACGGTACCGGCAGTACAACCGGAATCAACATTTTAAGAAGTTCCATAATAACGAACGCTCCCAAAACATTACCGAAAAGTCGCATACAAAGTGACAACGGTCTGATTAAAATTTCCAAAACATTCAATGGTGCCACAATGGCAACCGGCTGAGCGAAGCCTTTAGCCCAACGCTTAACGCCTTTAGCATGTATTCCGGAATACTCGATAAGGACTATACTCATAACAGCCAGTGCTGCTGTTACGTTCATATCCTTTGTTGGAGGTTTCATTCCGAACAGACCTATGATATTGGATATACCTATGTAAATAATTACCGTAACAAGATACGGCACGTATCTTGTACCTTTCTCTCCGATAAATCCCTTTACCATGTTCTGAAGGCCTGTAACAATGCTTTCGATGATGACCTGTCTTTTACCCGGATTCTGAATCCTTAATTTTCTGGTCATGACTATTGCGAAAATCACCATGACTGCCATTATTATCCAGGTAACGACAACTGACTCAGCAACCTCGATTCCGCCAAATACCGGAATTGTAAATGCAGTATCACAATTCAGTTCTTTCAGCAGATCGCTTGCGATGTCTTCCATCTTCCACTCATCTCCTTTCCTTCACTACCACATATCTCCATTCAAAAATGTAATAGTTACTTCTCTCAGTATCACTATAATACTTGTCGGTATGATGATACTTCTATTCGCACCGACTGGCAAGTAAAAAAATAACACATTTTTCAATGAAAAACGTGTTATTTTAGGGCATTTTGCACAAATATGTCTTTTATTGTGGCGATATTTGATAATTTATTATATATAATGATACTTTTTTCTGCCATATATAATAAGAATTGGTACTACCAATACAAAAGTTAGTGCTTCCGCCACCGGAATTGCCATCCACATCCCGTAAATTCCCCATATTTCGGGCAATACCATAATGGATGCAACTATAAATACCAGCGTTCTCAATATGGAAATAAGTGCTGATATCATTCCGTTACCAAATGCCGAGAACATTGACGATGCAAAAATATTGATTCCGGCGAATGCAAAGTTCCATATAAAAATCATATACCCATCATATGTTATTTGGAATATGCGGCTTCCCTCCGGCGAAAAAATTCCTATAAGAATATCTGCTCCGAAGTAGGACAGCAGCATCATTGCAGCTGTTCCGGCAATAATTACAATCATACAGTACCTGAATAATTTTCTGATATAGTTCCAGTCTTCCCTGCCATAATTATAACTTATTACAGGCGCGGTTCCGGTTGAAAATCCGAGGTACACCGCTGTAAAGAAATACTGCATATATAATATGATGGTTATGGCGGCAACGCCGTCATCTCCCACAAGCCTCAGCACTGTAAGATTAAACAGAAATGTTGTTACGGATGATGACAGATTTGATATCATTTCGGATGAGCCGTTGCCCGTAACACGAAGCAGCATTCTTCCTTCCCACTTTGGTTTCTTATATGTCAGTCCTTTTTTATTGCTTATGAGGAATATGACCGACAGCAATGCTCCGACAATACGGCTTATTATCGTTCCGAGAGCCGCACCGTTTATACCCATATCGCATACTACAATAAAAAAGTAATCAAGCACCATATTAAGCACACCGGAAATAATCGTGAGAACAAGTGCAAGCCTCGGATGTCCTGCTGTCACGATAAGTGTATTGTTCATCAGCTGTATCACTGTGAATACTGCCAATGAAAATATAATTCTTCCGTATGATACGCAATACGGCATCAGCTTATCTCCCGCTCCCAGGACCCTTGATATCGGTTCCATGAAAATTCCGAATATGACCGAAAAGAAAATACCTGCCGCTGTTGCAGCCAAAGTAATCAAAGTCAATGCCGACTTGGCGTCATCATTTCTTCCTTCTCCGAGTCTTCTGCCTATGACCGCACTTCCTCCGCTTCCGAACATGACTCCCAGCCCATATATAAAATAATCAAGCGGAACCACTATGTTAATAGAAGAAAGTGCATCACTGCCAACAAATCTTGACACAAAAACACCGTCAACCATGGTATACAATGATGACAGCACCAACATTGCAATAGCCGGGAGAGAAAATCTTATCAGTCCCGGCAATGTAAATTTATTTGAAATTCTGTTATTCATTATTCCTCTCCACCAAATTTACGTCTGACAGCATCTGCCAGATACTGTGCGGTTCCTTCCACCCCAAACAGGCTGCTGTCAATCATAATGTCTTTATGTCTCTTATCATCCGGCAGGAATCCCGCATATTGCATATGATAAGAATCTCTCGCTTCATCGACTGCTCTTATCATGCTTCTGGCTTCGGATTCTTCAAGTTCAAGTTCCTCTATACAATGCCTGAGCCTTGCCTCATATGAAGCATAAATATATATATGTATACTGTCCGGCTCATCACCCAGTATAAAATCAGAGCACCTTCCTACTATAATGCAGCTCTGCTTATCCGCAAACTGCTTTATGATATTCTGCTGCGCCTCGAATATCTTATCCTGCGTGTGGCTTGTTCCTTTTCCGAGAGGAAACATCATTCTCGAAAACGGATTAACCGTCTGCTTCGCTGCTTTTTCTTCCTCATGTTTAATTACCGATGCCGGCATATCAAGTTCCTGTGCTGTCTGATCCACTATATCCCTGTCATAATATTCTATTCCAAGATTCTCCGCCATCCGTCTTGCAATCGGACGTCCAAGGCTTCCGAACTGTCTCGTGATGGTGACCACAAATTTCTTCATAACGCATTCCTTCCTAATAATAAATGTCTTAACAATTTATTATACCATGAATCCGGCAATCACGAAACCACCAATTGCCAATACCGCTGAAATTATAACATACGGCAGCTGTGTCAGCGCATGTTCCATATTATCAACGCCCGCCGACTGTGATGCAAGCAATGTCGCATCCGCATAGAAGCAGGCATGGCTTCCAAATGTTCCTCCCGATATGACCGCTGCCATTATAAGTACCGGATTGGCCCCAAGTGCCGCACCAAGCGGGAATACAATCGGTGTAATGATCGAGCTCATTCCCCAGTCGGAACCTGTTGTAAATGCGAGCAGTGCCCCCAGAACAAATACCGCTGCCGGGAAAATCGATGCAAACAAAAACGGTTCAGCCACTTTGATCATAAAGTCCGTCATTCCCATCTGTCCCGAAATATCTTTTAATACAAATGTAATCAGAAGTAATGACAGTGTAGGAAGCATGTCTCCGAACCCTCTTATCATACTCGCGAAAAAGCCTTCCACCGAAAGGAGCCTGCGTGGCACAAACATCACAAAACATACCGCAAGTGCAATCACAACAGCCACAAGCACATCATTGCTTATTATCGTCACTGCAACAAGCACAACCATCGGCACAAGGAAATTCCAGATATTTCCGTCCTCTTCATTTTCAAGCTCATCATGATTATATTTTTTACTGGCATCGGAATAAACCTTGCCCGTCTCTTCGACTCTCTTGTACGCTTTTTTCATGGCGCCAAGTTTCGGGAACCAGCCCATTGCGAACAAAAACACTATTATAAGCGTAATTATAGGATAAAAGCAAAATGGTATCGCCTTCACATACGCCTGTATTCCGCTCGCCACACCAAGTGCTTTCACGCTGTCCTGTTCAAAAAACAGGCTCGCATAGAACACGGCCCACGTAGAAAACGGAAGCAGCACACACACCGGCGCGCCGGTTGAATCAAGCATATATGCCAATGTTTCCCTCGGAAGTTTCTGTTTATCGCTTATCCTTTTCATGCATGTTCCAATCGACAGCACGTTCAGGTAATCGTCCACAAAAATAAGTATACCCATGATAAAGGTCGTAATCAGAGTCTTACGTTTCGTATTGCACAATCTGGATATATACTTGGCAAATCCGAAGCTTCCTTTGGAATCCGTAAGCAGCCTTATCAATCCTCCGAAAAGCAGGCACACAAGCATTACCCACACATTGTCCGCAAGCATATTCTGCAATGCATCCGTCCACCCGCTTAAAAATCCTTTGCCAAACGCAAATACCGATGCGAGTATCGAGCCCACTATCATGCATGCAAGACACTGTTTTGTGATAACAGCTCCTATTATGATTATTACCGTTATGATCACAGCCACAAGACCGAGATTTATATCCATATGCCAGTCTCCTTTATTATGTAATAAAAAAGAGACACACTTGCAGAAATCTACTGCAAATGTGCCTCATCGCACTTCTTATTTACTGGAACTTAGAGCCATTATAATACCATATTTGCTCATAGACAAGTATTATTTTTACTCATTTTATACTTGTTTTCAAGTATTCACTATGCTATCATATTTTTATTATCAGATTAATTCCGGAGGTTATTTATATGGAAAAAAACCAGTTCCTTATGATTAATGATATTATATATGATATATATTCATGGGAGAAGCTTTCTGACATCAATGAGACTTTTTTCAAGCGTCTCCAGATGCTTCTTCCATTCAGCTATGGCAGCCTCTTTTTTCACAAGGGAGAGGCTTCCTCTGATATCGAGCTGTCCGACCCGGTATGCTACCCGGCTTATTTTGCCGAGGCTGAACAGGCCTATCTTAAGTCATCCGATGATGACTACCTTCTCTGGATTCTTCATGCCAGGGAGTCTAAGCTCATACGCGAAAGTGACATAATTGATGATGCCGACCGCCTCAACTCCCCGCTGTACCGGGGTTGTTACCACAAATACGACATCTACGACAGCATGCAGCTTACCATTGTACATAATGGCCGTCTTTACGGCGTCTTAAGTCTGTTCCGCACGAAATCGGACGGCACTTTTTCCAATGATGATATGTTCTTCCTGCAATCCCTTGGCATGCATCTCAATCTTGCCATCAGCCGCTTAATTGACAGCTCCGGCACCCACAATTCAACGTCTCTGTCTGTTTCCGACTTTTCAAAAATTTACGGTCTGACTTCTCGTGAAGCCGACATTTTTCAGGCGCTCACTCACTTCATGGAAAACAAGCAGATTGCCGCCACCATGAATATCAGTGAAAACACTTTACAAAAGCACCTGCAGAACCTTTTCCGCAAATTCGGCGTAGGCTCCAAATGGGAGTTAATGAAAAAAATCAATGAGTAATATTTCCCCGGCACCCCGGTATAAGCCCTCTGGTCTTATGTCGGGGTGTTTATGTATTCATTGGCCGGGTGGGCACCGGTTTTTCTGCTTTGAAATTTTCCTATTGACAATCCCATTATATGGTAATATAATTCATATCATACTACTATGATATGAATTAAGCGAGGTGATTAAAATGGCTGATATAGAAGACTGGTTTGATACGGATCTGTTGGATTCCGTCAAAGAAACAGCAACGTGGCTTAGCGATTATGAACATGAAGATGGGGACGGTCTGTATTGGGATGTCCTGCCGGGCAAGGACATTGACCCGAGAAGCACACTGACCTCCGTCACAAGCCTGTATGGCGGCGCGGCCGGCATTGCACTGTTTTTTCTGAGGCTTTACAGAGTAACGGGCGAGACATCATATCTGGACAAGGCAAAGGGCGGCATTAATTACGTGATTGCACACAACGACGGTGCCAAGGCATACGAAGATGCCGGAGAGGGCACGATGCGCGGAATTGCGGCCGGACTTATGAACGGACCTGCCGGCGGCGGATATGTATCATATCTTCTGTACGAGGATACCAAGGATGAAAAATACCTGAATTATGCACTTGATGTCAGCGATACGCTGCTTGCAGCGGCAGACAGCGCCGATGACGGCAGCATTTATTGGAGCGGCAATTTCGGGATTCTGTCTGATGGCGGTTTGATATTATATCTGATATGGATTTATGAAAAAACAGGACGAGAAGAATATCTGCTTGCTGCGAAGAAAGCCGGTCTTTTTATAACTGCACAGGCCGAGGAAGCGCCGGACGGCATCAGATGGTATGTCATGGACACCGAAGCATTCGGGCTTGGCAGTCATGGATTTTTCCCGGGATTTTTCTATGGGACGGCCGGTACCGGCTACATACTCGCCAAACTGTACGAACACACGAAGGATGAACTTTTTCTCAGGCAGGCCGAAGGCGCAGCGGGCTATATCAGGTCAATAGCCGATCTGTCAAAAGACCGGCACGCAGCCCTGGTAAGATATAACGATCCATACAAACCGGATTTGCATTATCTTGGCGTATGTCAGGGACCGATCGGAACCTCAAGACTTTTTTACCAGTTATATAAGGTCACCGGCAAGCCGGAATATCTGGAATGGATTGTGAAACTTACGGACGGCATCCTTAAAACCGGCGCACCTAGAATACATTCCAAAGGCTATTGGCACACCTACTGCTACTGCTGTGGCGCGGCTGGCATGATTGAGCATTTTCTCTCGGTATACAGACTGACCGACGAGGACAGATTTTTTGCGGCGGCGGGCGCTGCGGTTGACACACTGCTTGGCGACTCGGTTGCCGATGACGGCAGACGATGCTGGTACACGGCATGGAACAGACATCTTCCGGGCGAGGTCGAGCCTTGGGCGGGTCTGTATCTCGGAAGTGCCGGAAGCGCCTCGTCAATACTGTCATTTTATAATTTTATCAACGACGATAAGGAAATCGGGGCTTATATTGAAGACCCATATAATAAATAACATACTCAGGAGGATAAAAATATGTCAAAAATAGTAACAAACATTGCAGAACTCGTAGGAAACACCCCACTTATGGAGCTTGTGGGATATGAGAAAAAACATGACCTCAAAGCAAAGGTGCTCGGAAAACTTGAATATTTCAACCCATCCGGAAGCATCAAGGACCGTGCAGCATTAAATATGATACTTGCTGCCGAAGAAAAAGGACTTCTCAAGCCGGGTGATACTATCGTTGAAAACACCAGCGGTAACACCGGAATAGGTCTCGCTGCTTTTTCCGCTTCAAGAGGATATAAGCTTGAAGTCTTCATGGAACCGGGTCAGTCAATCGAGAGACAGCAGATTCTTAAAGCATACGGCGCAACCGTACATATCATGACCGACCTTCCTGAGGTTGCCAAGGCTCTCGCAGACGGAACGTTCACCGTGCAGTTCTATCAGGATGCACTCCAGAGATACTGCGATGCACAACCTACGCACTACTACTTCATCAATCAGCTCGCCAACGAAGCCAACCCTGGCGCACATTACGACCACACCGGTCCTGAAATCTGGGAAGCTACCGGCGGCAAAGTCGATTATGTCGTAGCACTTGCCGGAACAGCAGGAACCATAACAGGTCTCGGCAGATATTTCCGTGAAAAAAATCCTGATGTAAAAATCATCGCCGCACAGCCTTCAATTTCATCAAGACCTTCACCTGAAAATCCGCATCCTGCCACGATCGACGGTGTAAACCCATTCAACGATCCGGGATTCCCTGATGCCGCAAAAGCACCTTTCATCGTAGATTTTAAATATGATGAATGCTTCGACATCAACGGCGAAGACGCTTACGCAACAGGCCGCGAACTCGCGCACACCGACGGTCTTTTCCTTGGTCAGTCCGCCGCTGCCGCTCTCAACGCTGCTACCATCATCGCCAGACGCCCTGAGAACGCCGGCAAAAATATCATCGTAATGATGGCAGATAACGGAATGAAATATCTTTCAACCGATATGTACAAAATAGATTAATTATTCCCCCGGCATAAGCCCTCTGACGGCACGCTCTCGCTTGGCTGCAAACAGCCGCTGAAGGTCTTATGCCGGGGTGTTTATATATTCATTGGCCGGGCGGAGCTGTGTCACATGTGAAAGGGGAATATGTAATTCACGCGGCGATAGGCTTATCCTGCTAACAGTTCTCCCCGCGGGATGCTATTTTCTATTTTGGCAAAAAGGCAAGTCCGATAAATGCCAGGATAACAAATGCCAAGCCTATAATAAATAAAACTTTTACCGCAGGATTTTTTACGTATCTCATCACATAACTCTTGCCCGGATTCTGTGGGTTATAGAAAACATCCAATTCCGTTCCGACCGGAAAATGTTCTTTTAATGCATTGGTAGAAATGTTAGCATTACTTTTAATTACTAAATTCCCATCTTTAACATCATTTTCTACTTCGGTTCTTAAATGATGATGATTTTTTTACAACCCAGCCGTATTTAAGTCTTTGATTATATTCAGTGTCATTTACGATATATTTCACTATAGGAAAATGTACTCCGTTGTTATTCCATAATGTATACTTTATGACCCACCCTTTTGTCGTCATAGTACATTGCCTGGTCATCTTTTTATCTTTGTTCTTAAGTATTATCGATACAATTAACAGTATCAGGCCCATCGATGCAAATATTGCAAAAAAACTCATTTTCATTCTGCTAATCTTCCTCCCTGCTTTGCTTTTGATTTAAGCATCCAAATACATTTTTACTATACTATACACTTCCATTGTTTTCAACCGCTCGTTTTCTCTCCCTGTACCCGCGCGCTGTCATCTGCTCCAGTGTTTGCCATATGAGCGGCGGCGGTACTGCGTCGGTGTGAGGCCTGTGATTTTCTTGAAAATATGACCGAAATATGCACCTGATGAAAATGCAAGGAATTCTGATATCTCGGTGCAATTGTATTCCGAATGCTCAAGCATACGGCAGGCGACCTTTATTTTTTCCTGCATCACATAATGAGGGAAACCCATTCCCACGGACCGGGTGAACAGCCGGCAGAAATATGTTTTCTCAAGGCCGACAGCGGCAGCGACAGATTCCAGGCTTATATTTTCATGAAGATGATTCTGGATATAATCCATTGCTTTGATGCAATGGATGGAATTTACATGGCTGCGCCTCAGGTTGCGCATACGGGTGGAGTAATCTATGACACACTCACGGTGCAGGCTGCGAAGACCGGCCTCTGTGTCCGTCTCATCAAGCTGCCTTATATAATAATCGCTGAGAGCATAGCTTTCTATCTGTTCCATGCCTTTTTCGATACAGAAACGTGATATCATGGCAATCGTAACTATTATGTGATAACGCAGATTACGGATTTTGTTGGTGGAAAGAACCCCGCGCACCGGACTGTCGACCTCGCCGTAGCCGTCATTAAGTTCCATATACACATCTGTAATTCTTCCGTCACTTACGCCCTCATAAAAATTCAGTTCGGTATCATATCCGGGATGATAAATTTCTTCCTCACGCTGTATGAACTGACGGACTACAAGTTCACGCTCAGACTTCCGGCTCATAAGAAAACCTCCATTCTTTTTCTATATATTATCACAATATTTTGATAATAAAAACAATATTTTATTATTTTTTATGTAAGATTTCATTTGTGAATTGTCATTAACAAATTTGTCTAAATTCATTTTAGAATAATCGATTGTTACATCAGAAATAACTTTATTTCCATCTTCTGTGACATTATAAGTATAACCACCATAACTTTCATTTGCAGTATTATAAGAATCTTCTAATGTCTTTTTGAAATAAGATCTTACTTGTTCATTATCTGATTCAACTGTTTCTTTAGTTGTAACGCTATTAACTAGTCCATCTTTTGAATGAATTTCATAATTTGAAGATAGTGTATATCCATTAGAATATTGATCAGAACTTAAAGTACAGGTACTAACAACTTCTTTATTCGATTTACCACAACCTGAAATTAAAATTACAAATAGTGAAATAAATAAAATTTTTAAACCCTTTTTCATATTTTCTCCTTTCGTTTTTAAATATATCATAAAAAAATTGATAAGTATAGGGGAATTTTGAGTATAAACGGAGTAAATAATATATGAGAGCAAAAATGCTCGAAAAAAAGTTAAGTCGAATTTTGTAATGTTTTGTCTAAAGTATTTAAAAGGTATATTATTAGTGCTTTAATATTTATGAAAGAAGAGGGATGAAAAAAATGGTAGATGTAAATATTGAATTTACAAGAGGAGTTTTATTTGTTAGATTAACAGGTTTACTAAATGAAATAAGTTCTTTTGATGTAGAAGAAAAGGTTTTTGAAATAATAAGAGATGGTGGAATTAGATTTATTGTTTTTAATACGAGTAATTTAATTATTAACGGTAATGTACCATTATTTGAAAGATGTAAAAGAGTATTAGAAGAAAACGATGGAAGAATGCTTATATGTGGTAATGAAATGAGTGCTTATGATTTAGAATATGTATCTGATGAATTATCAGCACTTAAACTTTTAAGTATATGATTTTAACAAATGAACTAGCTGTAGAAATGGAAACTAAAGTATCTTTTATCGTTAATAAGTACGCAAGTAGTTATAATAGAGAAGATTTAATGCAGGCTGGTAAAATGGGAGTTATAAAAGCAGCAAATAATTTTGATCCTACGCTTGGAATAAAATTTTCAACATTTTGTGAAAAATATATATTAGGTGAAGTATTAAAGTATTTAAGAGAAGATAAGAATATTAAAATAAGTAGAGATATTTTTAAATTAAAGAAAAAAGTAGATATAGCAAAAGATCATTATTTTAAAAGTAAAGGAGAATATCCTAGTTTAGATATTTTGTGTATGATAGTTAATGAAGAAAAAAGTAAAGTATTAGAAGTTTTAAATTTAAATCAAAATGTACAAAGTATAGATGAAAGTGTAAATGAAGATAATGATAATATATCTATAAAAGATGTAATTGCAAGTGAAGAAAAATTAGATAAAATAGATTTAATAAGTTTAAAAGAAGCATTAAGTAATTTGAAAAAAGAAGATCAAAAATTAATATACCAAAGATATTATGAAGGTAAAACACAAACAGAAATCGCAAAAGAAAATAATATTAGTCAAGTAAAAGTATATAGACTAGAAAGAAAAATATTAGATGATTTATCGGATAAACTATGTGCATAAGTTTATCCTTTTTTTGTATAAAAATTTTTTTTTTGTTAATAATACAAATGGTGAAAAAATATGAATAAACAAGAATACAAAAAAATAGTAGACAAACATAGTCCAAAAGAAAACAAAGTAAAAAATATGATTATAGCATTTTTAGTTGGTGGACTTGTTGGATTAATTGGTGAAGTATTAATAAAAGTGTATTTAATGATTGATGGAGTAAGTCAAAGTGTGGCGGTAAGTTTAATGATGGTTACAATAATATTTCTAGCATGTTTATTTACAGCACTTGGATTTTTTGATAACTGGGTATCAAAAGCAGGAGCAGGATTATTTATCCCAATAAGTGGATTTGCACATGCGACAACATCAAGTGCACTTGAATATAAGCATGAAGGACTTGTAATGGGAATAGGATCTAATATTTTTAAATTATCAGGTAGTGTTATTCTTTATGGAGTAGTCGCAGCATATGTTTTTGGAATAATTAGATTCGTATTTTTTGGAGGTTAGAAAATGACTATAAAATTTAATAATGTATATGTAGAAAATGTAAGCACAGTTGCAGGTCCATTTGTAATAGAAGGACCATTAAAAGATAATTTTGATAAAAAGTTTAATGACTTTTATGATGGAGAAAAAACATTTGAAAAATGTGAAATGAAGGAACTAAAAGAGTCTATTAAAATTTTACTTGATAAAACTAAATATAATGAAGAAGATATTTCTTTTGGAATAAGTGCTGATCTAATGAATCAACTTACAATATCCAATTTTGTATATTCAAATCTTAATATTCCTTTTTTAGGGGTATATAATGCTTGTGCATCCGTTTGTGAAGAAATATTAATCGCAGCATCTATTTTAGAAAATAAAAAAAATAAGAAAGCAATATGTACAACATCTTCACACAATATGACAAGTGAAAGACAATTTAGAAATCCAGTTGAGTATGGCGCACCAAAACCAAAAACAACTACATTTACTGTAACAGGGGCAGCATCATTAATGCTTACAAATGCTAAAACAGATATAAAAGTAACTAGCGCAACTATTGGTAAAGTAATAGATATGGGAGTAGATAATGTATTTGATATGGGTGCAGTTATGAGTCCAAGTGCAGCATACACATTAAATGAACACTTAAAGCAAACTAGGACAAAAGTAAGTGACTATGATTTAATTTTGACTGGAGATTTAGGTGTTTATGGTAAAGATATATTTAAGGAGATATGTGAAAAAGAATACAATATAAAATTAGATAAGAATTATGATGACACTGCAACTATGATATATGATTATAAAGAAAATATATATGCAGGTGGTTCTGGTCCTGCTTGTATGCCACTAGTTGTATATTCTAGTATTATTCCTAAAATGAAGCAAAGAATAATAAAAAAAGTTTTATTAATCGCAACAGGAGCACTTATGAGTCCAACAACTTGTAATCAAAAATTTAGTATACCATCAGTAAGTCATGCTGTATGTTTGGAGGTAATATAATATGGAATTTATTTATTCATTTTTATTCGCAGGAATAGTATGTTTAATAGGTCAAATAATTCTTGACAATACTAAATTATTACCAGGACATATTACAAGTTTATTTGTAGTAATAGGAGCAGCTTTAGATACATTTTCAATATATGATTTATTTGTAGATAAA